>Ga0180732_1001902_pt1 | contig 11915 bp, 15 predicted proteins | sample KR11_01MetaG_FD_148674 | JGI IMG/M metagenome (GOLD analysis project Ga0180732, IMG submission 148674) | Groundwater microbial communities from the Olkiluoto Island deep subsurface site, Finland - KR11_0.1 MetaG | ecosystem: Environmental > Aquatic > Deep subsurface > Groundwater | place...
CGTATAAGACGCCGCAACGCTGAAAGTGTAAGCGTTGCCTTCCAGGTACTCGAACCGCTTCATCCATGCGTCTGAGAACCAGCGCCGGTTTTCATTGATGATTGGAAGGCGGCGCAGGATAAATGTTATCATCATGCCGATAAACAGCGCGTCTATGAAGAATCCGACCTGTGAAGTGGCATTGTTATATCCTGCCTGCACAGTCTTTCTATAAGTCTCATCGAACTGCGTCTGATTGCCGAATGTCATTAAGTCAAAAGTGAAGTTTTGCATAGTATCACTCATAGATCATCTAAACCTTCTCTTAAATCTTTCTGTGAGAATTGAGAATAAGTCATAGTCATATTAACGTCTGCGTGTTTGAGAAGTTGTGAGAGTCTATTTATATCATGTGTCTTTTTATAATAAGCTATTGCGAAACTATGCCTAAATGTATGAGGATGTATCCATTTACGTCCAACTCTTTTATAACCTGCATCGAATCCAGCTTTACGCACTATCTGATATACTCTCTTTCGTGTAATATCAAATAGTCGCTCATCTTCTTTAATGTTATTGATAGCAATATATTTCTTTAATACACTTAGTAAGGTAGTATTGATTGGCAATACTTGTTCATCCGGTTTTCGGTCTATAATAGTTATAGTTCCGTCTAATTCTTTTCTTTTAAGTTTATGTTTCTTTAGTATTGTAAATATGCCTGACTCTTCATCCCAAAGTATGTTTCTTGGGGTTATTGGCAGTATTTCAGAGATACGTCTGCCGGTATAAGCCATAGTCATAAGAAGAACCCTATCCCTATTATTCTTTGCCGCGAGTATAACCTTCTCTATCTCTTCCCACTTAAGATAGCCGGTCTTGTCGACCATTATGCTCCGTATATTATTACCTGTTCTCATCTTCCTCACCACATTAGACAAAATACACCTATTGTCTACTCCCTAATCTTTTTGGGAGTTTTCGCCCTCTCTGTCTATTGTATATAGGACGGGCGCGCATAACGATAAAATATAAAGTTTAAACTTCAAACTTTAAGCTTCTACTTTTTTTCTACCTCTATCAGTGAAAAGACCATGCCGCTTACGGAACTCCTCTATTGGCGTTTTCGTCAAATCAAAAATGTATTGCGCTATTGCTACGTGTGACATTCCATCTACATCATATTCCATATTTTTTGTAAGGTCTGATATTTCAGTTGTTGTATAACCCTGTATAAAAAGATTGAGACATAGTGCCTTGAACGCTTTTGTCCGTCTGCTTTCCTTTTCCTTCTCATTCTCCTCAAGCCCGGCAATAGCCTTATACTTCGCAACAAGAGCATCGTATTTATCTTGCTGGCCCCTTGGCAATGGATCGAATGTGAAGTCAAACCAATAATTAGGCAGTTTGCGTTCAGTCCTCAATATATCTTCAATGCTTCTATCTATGACGCTGCGTTTTCCAAATGCCAAAGTTTTCATCCTGATATTGTCTTTGATATGCCATGGATCCTCAACATCCTTATCCTCGTCTCGCATATACGCTATGCAATACCCACGAGCAGGAACATGAAACCAGTATCTTACCCGATGTTTTCTAAACATTTCTGCCAAGTCTGTGAATCGGGGGATGCCTAAAAAGGTCACTTTGCGCTGTTTTCTTTCAGTCGCGTACATCTGTCTGATGCTTCGCTGCAGATTATTCGCCCAATCTTGCTTGTCCAAAACTTTAATTGCTTCATCTATTATATAGACTTGACCGGGTTTAAGCGCGTTGAATTTCTCGATAACCTCGCGGTGATTCGGCATAAAAGACGTGTTTATTTCCATGTCGAATTTTTTATCTATCATCGCGCCCAATATTTGCATCAGCGTTGATTTCCCCACTCCTTCCGGACCTGTAAATGCCGCGACCATATCCCACTTTTCAGCAGTCATCTTATTGACGCCGCTAACGAATGATTTCATGTTTGTCATAAGAATCACCTCTTAAATCCCGCGTGCATCTGCGCGCTGTCCGATTTCTTCAAGAAAACCGGTATTCCGATGCCCATAACCTGCCGCCTATCCATGAGTTCATCGTTTATTTCCTCAAGAAGCGCGCGCACTTTAATCTCGTCTTTCAAAATCTCAACCAGCTTAAATTTTTCATCTAATTGCTTGCGCGGCGCTGGAACTATCGCGGCGCGCATCTCTTTATAGAATACTTTCAAAATAGCAAAGAACTCAGGAACCGCGCTTTTCTTCCCCATGAAGAAGGCAAACTCTATCTCTGCCTTGCGCTCGAGAATAGAATTAAAGCGTTGATAATCCATCAACCCCATTGAATATTCGGCCTTAATCGTTTCTTTTTCTGCCATTCGAGACACCATACTTCTGGTCTATATACTGCTTTATGCGATTCCCGACTTCTTCAAGAGTTCCGGCTTGCGTATAAAAAGTATGCCTGCCGCGCCCAAACTCTACGAAATAGTCCTTGTCGTTAATGTTTTTTCGTTTCATAAAATCACAGTTTAAAATTAATTACCCTAACGTCGCTATACATGGTTAGGTTCAACCTCATCCTCTAACGATTGTAAAACGTATGACGACATTATATAGGTTAATCATCTTCTTTTTACAGCAACATATCTTTTTTCTCCTTCTTGTTGTTGTATTTTTCTTTCACAACTTGCTTTAGAAGCAAATTTTACCCCAAAAAAAGCTGGAACTCCTTTAGATTTATCAGATTTATAAGCAATTTTATAACTCATTTTCAATTCACCTCCTCACGTCATTGTCGGCAATACTGCTCCGATTTTATCCGCTATAACTTTAAGGCCTGCTTCGAGATTTCCGAATTTGAAAAATAGGAATAATCCGACACATACACTTACACCAAGAGTAAGCCAAAGCAAAATCACTCCTTGGTCAGTCTGCCTTGTTCCCATTATAAATCCGAGGTTATATGAACGGTCACAAGCAGTATTTATATCTCTTGATGATACATCTCCTTCTTCTTCAGTCTTTAGCTTCTCCCTGAATTTGAATTGTTCGCCTGTCTTTTCATCGAATATTGCATATAGTTCGTTTCCCGAGTATAGCGAATCTCCGGGCTGGTTTGAAAAGTCAAACTTGCGCTCTTCTTTTCCGAATTTGACTTTAAATTCATTATCAACAGGCTTAACCCACATCTTATGAATCTGGAAGTTTTCCTTCATCATGCTTATATTGACATAACCGCTTTTTTTTAGGTGATTATGATACAACCAAGCCAATGATTTAATCAATCCCAATAGGAAAAATGGCACTGTGAATACTGCCGCTATCACTACAATTAATATATTTACCATACTTACTGCCTCTGCTCGTTACCTTGACCTTTCCGTTTAAATATTTCAAATGGCGATGATTTTACTTCATTCATAGCCTTATTGATATTGACATTCGTTGCGCTCTGCTGCTGAATCTCAAAACCGCCGATTGAAGCGGAAAGGTTAATCGCGTAATCCCTTAATCCGTATAACTTCCTTGCGAAGGAAGGCTCCTGCCCTAACTTTAATGCAATTTTCTCTGTAAATTCCCCCACATCTGTGAAAAGCATAAGCAGCGCAGGGTCGAACATCCTCATATTGCTGTTTTTCGGAAGATAGCCAAGCCTTGAATCTTTATTCAGGTGCATTATCCCTTTGCTTTTGCCATTGCTCTGAGACATCGCAGGGATATTTCTTTCCCTCATCCACTTCGCGGTTGTTTCCTCTTCATTGTTCGATGGAATATATCCGCGATACCCCATCGCTATCTGCTCTTCAACAAGCTCAGGCTCGTTCTCTGTCTTTGAGACGATATTTTTTATCGTTTCATTTTTAAGTTTGCTCATAAAAATCATTCTTTTACACTATAATGAGACAATCCAGAAAACGTCAATGCAACGCCAAAAAGTATGAATATTATGCCAAAGCTGTTCATAAATAGCGAATCATAATGATTTACTGTATGCAATGCTACCGCGGTAATATTGCTTGTAGAATTGTAGAAAGGCGCTGAATATGTTATATCTAATCCGTTTATCGTAAGAGACAGCCCGAGGAGCATGAAAAGAATACCTGCAAAAGTAGGCATGACGAACCCTGACTCTTCCGCGCTTGCGGATATATATGTCAGAATAGCCGCTATAAATCCAAAGAACGCAAATATTACAAATTCCATGATAATCACTTTTAATTACTTCTGAGTATATTTATAGATGCCATATCCAAATATCGCAAGCAATCCGAGCATCATCAATATAGGGTAATATCTGACTATCTGAGCGTCAAACTGATTAACTGATGCTCCAGATGTTGAGTATTGATATGACACGTTCCAATCAGGATATATTTTTGAAACATCAGCAAGGTATGTTATGACTCCATTTGCATTATTAATTGTGTAATCAGTCCCTCTCGTCAGTGTGCATATATCCGCAGCCAGCTCATTCGAATTGCTCGCCTCGCTCACGTTGATATTCTGCAAGTTGAAGAACGTGTATGAGCCGTTATAGCTGATATTCGAACTCGGAACTGTGAGCCATGTGTTGTCGTTGTGCGCCTTGTATTTCCATGTCTTGCCTGTGAGGTCGCCGATTACGGAGATTTGCCAGTTCGTCCCCGTGTAATTCTGGCTTGAGTTTATCTTGATTGATGTTGAGGTGGTGGAGGTGATTTGCGCGGGGACTTGGTCGTCTATCAGGTTTCCAGAGGTGTCGTAGAGCTTGGCGAGCGAGGAGGAGGTGAGGTTGAAGGAGGAGATGTTACCTATAAAGTAACTATTAACACCATATACTCCAACACTTCCTGCTATTGTTGTATTTGTGGTATTTCTATCAATTATTTTATGAGTAACTATTTCATAGATGTCATTTCTTTGTAGATTATTTACAGATATGTTGAAACTATAACCAGTTGTTTGAGTAGTGACTACTAATCGCGTTTGGTTGTTTCCATAGAATACTGCTGCTTGGTCGGAGTTGCTTATATTCAAGTATGTCTTACTCGCATTGTATATGCTTCTTTCATCATATTGTGTGTAATTGGCTATTGGTTTTATATCTTTAATCAGTCTATACGCATCAAGTATCTCTTTCATCTGTTTATAATCGCTTGTGTTCAAACCAAGCGCATATAATGAATAAACCATAGGTACTCCCATACTTGCGCTAATTAAGAACTTTGTTTGATTTCTTCTATCAACATGTTCATCAAAAAATATGGGTGTTGTAGGTTTTATTGTTGAAATTAGTTTTGCTCTTTCAATATGAGGAGAATATTCTGGATTTACAACATCATACGTTCTTACTACATCTTCGGTATCCAAAAAAGTTGTATCTGCATTTGCGCCTATTATTAAAGCATCGCTCTTTGCCGCTTTTGAAGTATCATATATGAACTTTAATGTATTGTGCATGAATTCTTGTCCAGTTCCGAAGCTTCTATTTGAATAATTTATATTGTTACTTACTTTCATATTAAAGTTAAAATCAAGTTTCAGTCCATCTGCATTGTAGCATGTTGAACAGTTGGATAACATTCTGAATAATGTTGTGTTCCAGTAATTCCTTGTTGTATTCTTCCCAAAATCGAAATAATGTTGTGTTGCCCCAGTATTATCTATTAACATATATTCTGGATTTGAAGAATATATAGAACTTGTTGTATCTACATCCCAATTAGCTAACCATAGAATTACTTTGAATCCATTATTATGTAATGTTTCTATTGTACTCTTCATATCTGGGAACTTTGTGGTGTTTGCTATCCAGTCTCCGTAATATGTGAACCATTGTGCATCGAATATTATCGTTTTAATTGGTATGCTGTTATTTGTTATTGTTTCAGACCAATTTATTATATTGTTATGATTTATATCATGTACTTTATTCACACCGCCTTTAACTACTTGGTCTTGCCATGTATCATATACTGGCTCGTTCCACCAAGCATATTTAGTGTATGTATTAGAAGGTGTCATATTTGAGGAGTTTACCGAATTATAATATAGTTTTATTGCATCGAATTGGTTTGTTGTATTTAACGATGTGAATATATAATGAGGGCTTTCTATTATTGTTCCTGTTATTGTCTGATTATAAGAAGCATCTAAACACCTTGCTAATGTTGAAGATGTATTTAGAAGATTCCAATACATTCCCTCACATTCATAATTTCCCATTATCCCGAAAATCGTTTGTGTTGAATAATTATTAAAAATAAACACTTGTGGTGTTGGTGAATGTTGTACTAACCTATTAGATTCTATTCTATACGTACCATTTATTTCAAGCGAACGATTATCAAATACTTTAAATGTATCTGTTGTTCCGGTTATATTCACTATTGAAATACTATTCGCATACACAATTGTTCCAGAACCATAATAATTTGAAGGTGTTATATCACCACTTAATAATCTCCAGTGTGTTATTATTGTATTTGGTTGATTTATGTATGTGTCACTATACATTTCAACATATGTGTCGTAGAATATGAATGTTGTATTATGACTTTCATATATTTTACTTGCTGGAAGAGTATTTTGCACAGTTAATATTATTGCGTTCGTTGTTGAAGTATTTACAAAACTAAATGTTCCCCATGTTGTTCCTAAACTTTCATTAGATAATTTTGGGTGAAATAACGAACCGTGATTTCTATAAAATATACGGCTATTGTTCATGTCATAAAAATAATACGCGAAGTTTCCTGTTGTGCTTATTTTTATTGCGTAATTATTTGCGGTTACATTGAACCAACCAGTTACGTTAGTTGCTGTTGGTGCAGCACTCCCCACTCCACCCACAAGACTAATGCAGACCGCCGCGAGGAGGATTGAAAAGATTAAGTTTTTATTCATGCGGAAGACCTCTAAGAGCAGGTTGTTGTTATCGTTTCGCTGCCTGAAATGACAGGATAGTAAGAAAGTGAAGTTGTTGTTCCGGACGAAGGGTCAGCGATAGTGATATTTTCATTAGAAACTGAGTGATAGGCAGTTGTAGTCGTATAATTTTCGGCAACTCCGGTCACTATTTGTATTGCTATGAGACCTAAGACCACTGTGAAAATAATCTTTAATGTATCTCCGTTTTCCATTTGAATTCACCAATATTTAAATAAAAATGAGTAGGGGGGTTCCCCCTACTTTTTAGTTTATCCAAAACGTGTATATGCCAATAATGCCAAGACACCCAATAATAAGAATGTCGAAAGGTATGGCAGTATTATGCCGTTAATGCTCGTTGGAGATATATATCCGGATGGCTGGTATTGATATGTTGCGCGCCAGTCTGCTAATCCAACTGTCGATATATTTCCCCATTCGGTTGTATTTAGGGTTATTACTCCTGTTGAAGCGACATAGGTATAGTTTTGCGGTGTCGATAGAGTTATTGCTCCTGTTCCGTTTTTAATGACGAGAGCCGTTCCATCCATAGGATGATTAGCAAGTGTTATTGTTGAACCATTTGAAGGCGCGGTTACCGCGAATGATTCATTAGTAACGCTTGTAAGATTAGTTAAACCAGAAGTAAGGCCATTCACTATAATAGAACCTATGATGACGAGTATAACTACAAATATAGTCTGCATAGTGCTGTTTTGTTCCATTTATTCACCTCATGAAATATGAATGGGCGCGTGCGCCCATGAAAATGAAATAATAAAAATAATGGGGGAATCGCACCCCCAGCGTTCTCTCTTTATAGCAAAGAGTCATTTCAGATCGTCTATCTGAAATTGACGTAAGCTATCAAAGCAAGACATCCTAAAAGCAAGAATGTCGAGAGATACGGAGCTATGATTGCGTTTATTGAGCCAGCTGTAAAGTTAGCGGATACAACGACTGCCTGAACAATCACTGAACCGATAACGGATAGAATGACCTCAAAAACGATACCCATTGTGTTAACCATGTATTTCACCTCGAATTGATTCTATTCTGCAATTCATACTATATATAGTATGAATTTACTATAAGCAATAGAGGTTATTCTCAATGGCAATTCAGAAACTACCCGGCGAATCAATCGAACAGGCTTATGTGAGAACACAACCTCAGCAATTTACGAGTAAACCGACCGTTGTTTCGGTCAGAAGCGGTGAAACTGTTGCACAATCGCGCGCGCGCTCTTCGGGCGCAACAGAGCAGGAAGTCGCACGATTATCCCCAATTTATCAAGGGAGCGACAAAGGAGCGCTACCTAACGCAGATATGCCGGTGATACTGACAACACCTTCAGGCGCTCAAACAACGGCATCATCGGCTTTTGCCGCCAAATTAGCTCAAGGGCAAGCATTAGAAGCGAAGGAATCAGCCGCTATGGCGCAGAATCAGAACTTTATTTCTCAAAAGATAACCGAACAGCAGTATGCGGCTAAATATCCGGCTGCTTATGAGCATGAAAGGCGCGGAATGGGTTATGCTGCATCAGATATTAAAATTTCAAAAACTCAAGAAGAAGCAAAACAGGCTAAAATAGATGCAAGAGAGAGCTTCATCCATCCGCAGCCAAAGCCTTATATTGAATATGCCGAGAAGAATCCGCAGATGTATGAGAAAGGGGCGACTGATGTTCAGCGGCCTTCTAACACAACAAACACACCAGCAATGTATCCTAATGCTTCAACATCCATAGATAATAATAGTCCATCAAGACTTAAAAGCTTTATTTCTGACTGGGAAAGAGGAACTGAACGAGCATTTACAAATCCTTATGCTCCAACTTGGGTTAAGCTTGGCTTAGCTGTCGCGCGCGGCATAGCAAGTAGGGGAATATTGCCTTTAAAATTTATTTCTTCTCCTAAAGAAACAATTATCGGTATTGGAAAAGGATTTATAGGACTTCCTAAAGCATTTAAAGAAAATCCTTTAGAAACGTCAGGAGAATTGATAGGTTTTTCAATGTTCGGTGCCGGTTTATCAAGATTAAAATCACCAATAAAAATATCCGAAGAAATGCCGAAATATACTTTAAACGCAGAAAACCTTATGCGCAACCCTCAAGTAAAGCCATCAACATGGAAAGGGATAACGCTTAATCTTGGAGATAAAACAGTTCCGATAATAGGCAAAGGAACGCGCCCAGCTCCAGCAGCAACAATATCCCATATCGGGATTACTGATTTTAAATATGTCGGCAAGGAATATGTCCCTGCTTCTAAGATTGTAGAACCAAAAGTATTAAGCGGCGAGACTAAGTTTCCGACATCAAAAGAGCCTGCGAGGGCTTTATTGCAGGAGTTTAAGACCGGAAAGTATGCGCTTGAGGGCGAAGGTATCGGCGGATGGCACGCCACAACAGCAAGAATAGCGAAAGAGACAAAGACGCAGGCAGGGACTTCAGAATCGCCAGGGCTTTATGTCGCTCCGTCCCTCAGCAAATACTTTCTAAGAACTGGCGGCGATGTTCCGACAAGCTACACGCCGTTTGGCTTTTTTGACAAGCCGCAAGGCGGCCCATCGGCACTTTTCATAAAGACAAGCGACATAGCACGAATACCGAAAAGCGTAAGGGCAAAAGGCATTGGTGCCATGAACGAATGGCTCGCAAAAGAGGCGGCAAAGGACAAGGGCTATATCTCGCCTGCTTTTGAGCGCGGCAAAACAGAGAAAGAGGCGATAATACCGCCTGAAACGCTTTTAACAAGGCAGGATAAAGGCTTCTGGGGGTTTGAGAGATATACCGTATCCGACCATGTTAAGGTCCCGATTAAGGTTTATGATGTCGCAGGGCTTAAATCTGTTGGTAAGGCAGAGCCGTTCAAGGCAGTTTCTGAGCGTTATACTCAAGAGATGAGCAGTTATAGAAACTTCAAGACGCCGTTAATATCCGGCGAAAGCTTGCTTAAATCATCAGCTATGAAAAGCGCATCTCTTGAAAGCCGCGCAAAAGCGTTATCAGAAAGCTCAATAAAATCATCAGAATCGTATAAAGCAAGCTCAAGCCCGATACGTTCTGTTGTGTCATATGCTTATGCTCCGCGCAGTTCATATTCTGGAAAATCAGAACCAAGCTCGTATATAACTTCAACAGCTTCAATGATTTCAGGCAGTTCAGGCAGCGCAAGAAGTTCTGCGCCTTCGAGTATATCGAGTATATCATCTTTAGCTTCAGTAAGCAGCAGTATAATGAGCCAACCGAGTTCTGGTAAATCTACGCCTTCAAGTCCACCATCGCGCCCATATTCACGAACAGGCATCGCTTCAAAACCGCCATTTGTGCCGATTTATCCATATCCAAGCAGAAAGTCAACGGGCAGTTATAGAAGCGCATCACTTCCATCTTTCAAGAAGAATAAACGCTATAAAGTCTCGTTCTATAACCAATACACTAAGAAATGGACTGATATGCTGAAGAAAGAAGAGCCATTTCAGACAGCAACGGCAGCGCAGCGATACGGCGGCATAGTCTCATTAAAAAAGAAGAAATTCACCGAGTTTATGGTTTCCGAAGCAAGAGACGGCGAGAACGTATTGAGGCGCCCGGGGAAAGTTCCTTTATGGCAGACAATATCGAAACGATTCAAAGATAAAGAGACTTTAAGAGAACATCCGGAACTGCAGAGAGGCAGAATATTCAGGGAAAACCCACCGAAAGGTATGGGAAAAAATATGTTTTTTAGGTGATATTATGGGAAAACTAACATTAACGCGGGAAGAAGCTGAAAGAATCGGTCTTGTTGAAAGACGTTCATACGCACAACCAATCGGTAATGTCAAAACTGGAGTAAATGCTTATGAAAAATCCAGATTAGAACGCAAAACAGGATATGAACGCGCAGAACGAAATGTAAAAGAACGCTTCGGGATCCATAGGAAAAAACATAATTTATGGTATTAGGTGATTTAAAATGCTAAGCAAAAGAAGAAAAGGACAATCAATGATTACAGGGATTCTGAGAGTAATGCTCTCTTTATTCGTATTTGCGATTATGCTTCCTGTGCTTAACGCTTTCATCAACATAGCAATACCGAGCGCAGACGGTCCTACTACTTTGATATTGCAAGGTCTGGCTTTCTTCATCTTGCTTGGCATAATAATAGAATATTTCAACAACCCGACTCAGGAGCCGAGACGACAGCAGTATGGTGGTTATTGAATGAAAATACTTGAAAATATCGCATATTTAGCTTTAACTCTTATCGCGGTTACTGTCGTTTTTGTTGGCGCTCTAACTATAACTAACGAACTGCTCGAGAGAAGCATACCAGCGCTTAAATCAATTGGCGAGGCAAAAGTATTCGCAACAGAAGAGAAATATACAGTATATCTTGCAGATGAATGCAGGGTAAATGATGGAAAAAATCAATGTATCGGATGGACACGAAACGATGGCATAGTATATGTCCAACGTGGAATGAGCGAGCAACAAACAGTTAATACGTGCAACCATGAAATACTGCATAATATTTTCAAGAATAAAGGCGGAGATGAAAGCGAGAAATTCGCCTCTGATTTTGAGGCTAAAGTCAGATTCAAAGAATGCGAGGCATTAAGAGATATTTTTAAAAAGTGAGATTATGAAGCTAAACAGCATATTTTTATTTGCTATTTTAGCGTTTGCGCTTATTTCTTTTGATGCTTCGGCTTTTAATCTAACGACAAACAATGCCTCACAGTCATCTTGGAACGAAGTATTTACCGGAAACCAAAATAACACATTTTGGCTGAATCTGTCAAAGACGAAAGGCGTGGTTAATGCGGCGCTGAATGTTAGTGGATTTCCACTTATTAATACACCGGGAATATTATTATCACCAAGCGGTTCAACTTATTCATTTTATAATGGAACATATTATTATCAATCATTTAATACAACAAAGACATTTAAGACGAATAAAATATCTGTATATATGAATTTGAGATATTCAGCATCAGGACACATATTAAAGATGAATATCACTTTAGGAAATGAAACAAATCCA
>Ga0180732_1001903_pt1 | contig 11899 bp, 16 predicted proteins | sample KR11_01MetaG_FD_148674 | JGI IMG/M metagenome (GOLD analysis project Ga0180732, IMG submission 148674) | Groundwater microbial communities from the Olkiluoto Island deep subsurface site, Finland - KR11_0.1 MetaG | ecosystem: Environmental > Aquatic > Deep subsurface > Groundwater | place...
CAGAAGTCGCAAAAGAAATTTCAATATTTCCAAGCTTTAATTTAACTATAACAGGTGGTGAACCATTATTACAACAAAAAGAAATAATTAAATTAGGCGAATTAATTAATCATATTTTTTCTATTGAAACTAATGGTACTATTATACCAGATCGTAAATTAATAAAAAGAGTTTCTTATTGGGCAGTATCACCAAAACTAGCTAACTCAGGTAATCTTTTAGTACAAAGAATTAATTATGATGCATTAGAAGTTTTAAATAAAGAAAAAGCAATATTTAAGTTTGTAATAAATAATTTAGATGATATTAAAGAAGTTCAATTTATACAAGATCAAATTCAAATACCAACAAATAGAATTTATTTAATGCCTGAGGGGGTTGAAGCTGATAAATTAAATGAAAAAAGTATTTGGTTAATTGAACAATGTAAAAAATTTAATTATAATTTTAGTCCTAGGATTCAAGTATTAATTTATGGGAAAAAGCGGGGTGTATAAAAAAATGTCTAATTAAATAATAAAAATAATATGTTAATGAAAAGTAAGCAACGCCTAGGTAATGACAATGGTCGTTGGATAGGTGGAAAAAGTAGTGATTATCAAAGACGTATTACAAATGCGAAACCTGGTGAATTAATTCACCACAAAGATCATAATAGATCTCATAATTTAAAATCTAATTTACAAAAATTAACACCTGGAAACGGGATTACAGCAATTGGAAAACACAATAAAGCTCATCCTGAGAAAGGTAAAAAATAATATGGACATAATAAAAAGTTTATTAACTGGTATGACTGTCGGGGTTATCTTTGCATTATTAAAATTACCCATCCCGGCGCCTTTAGTATTTAGTGGTATTGTAGGTATCTTTGGTATTTGGTTAGGTTTTGTTTTAATTAATTATATAAGATCGTGATATGCAGAAAAATAAAAAATGTATTTTAATACTTTCTGGTGGACTCGATAGTGTAACCTTACTCCACGACATAGTAAAACAACATGGTAAAGAAAATATAATCGCTATTTCTTTTAATTATGGTTCAAAACATAATGCATATGAATTACCAATGGCAATATATCAAACTTCACAATTAAAAGTTGAACACCGAATTATAGATATGGTTCAAGTATTTAATAATTTTAATTCAGCTTTACTTAATCATGAGAATTCAGAAGAAATCCCAGAGGGTCATTACGAAGAAAAAAGTATGAAAAAAACTGTAATACCTTTTCGTAATGGAATTTTACTCGCAATTGCAGCTGGTGTAGCAGAAACAGTAGGAGCAACAAAAATTTATTATGGAGCACATGGAGGAGATCATATTATTTATCCAGATTGTAGACTTAAATTTATTAAAGCTATGAGTAGTGCTACAAAATTAGGAACATATAATAAAGTTAAAATTTTAGCACCATATTCAAATATTAATAAAATAAAAATATTAAAAATAGGAAAAAAATTAGGAGTAGATTATAGTAAAACACATACATGTTATAATCCTTCTAATGGAAAATCTTGCGGGAAGTGTGGTTCATGTATTGAAAGATGTGCTGCTTTTATAATTAATAAAATGAAAGATCCAATAAAATATATACTTCCTTGGGAAAAACAAAAAAAATATACTCAAAAAATACTTAACAAGAAAAATTAAATAACATATAATCCTGATATTTTTACAATAATATGAAAATGACCGACGAAGAATTAAAAAAATTTAGCGATTATGAATTACATCTTTATGCTGGTTTGGTTGATGTGGGCATAAATGAGGATAATGACCAGCAATGGTATGGAACAAATCGTCATTGGAACGAATATACCAGACTTGCTAAGATGAAAGATAAACTTTAAAAATTAATTAATTATAAAATTTATGAACAATCAAATTTGCCCCAACTGCGGGGCTCCAAAAATTCTTAATCCTAAAACCGACACTAAAATAGCAGAGTTAGCGGTGAAAGAAGTAGAGGGGAGTCACGATTGGTCTTTGGTTCCTAATATAAAAATATCGGCACTTAGACAACATCTTCGTAAAATTTCTGGAATGGATAGTTTGGAAGATATTGAGAAGCTTTACCAATTAGTTGAAGATTTAACCAATAAGAAAACCACCTAACCCCCAATAAACTACTATGAAATATGATACAGCAGGAAATATAATAGTGGAAGGTTTATTTCTTTATCAGATTATTATTAAAAAATATTAAATAAATCATAAATCTATGGAAAAAACAAAAGAAAAAATATTAAAGATGACTAAAAAAGAATTAGAAGATTATAAATGGTCTGATAATTTAAACATAAAAAGGGAAAATACTAATTGCCTTTATTGCTCTTGTTGCTCTGGTTGCTCTAATTGCTCTGGTTGCTCTTATTGCTCTTATTGCTCTGATTGCTCTGATTGCTCTGGTTGCTCTAATTGCTCTAATTGCTTTTATTGCTCTAATTGCGCTGGTTGCTTTAATTGCTCTGATTGTTTTCTTTGTAGAAATGCCACAAATCTAAGATACGCTATTTGTAATGTTGAAGTTGGAAAAAAAGATTATGAGAAGAAAATGAAAGAATTATTAACTAAAACATAAATTTATGAATTGTCCTTATTGTAATATAACCACAAGTGGAAATCACGAGTTTAATTGTTATTTTTATCAAAGAGTTAATCAAATTAGTTTTCAACAAACAATAATATTTGATGATATTATGATACAATTATTTTATCCCTATAATAATTTAATTGATTGGGCAATGAATCGGCATACTTAACTAACTAAAACATAAATCTATGAAATTAAAAACAAAAATCAAAAGACGAATTAAACAAAACTTTGGAGTAATTATTATTTTGGGAATTATCACTATGCTGGGAGTGGCGGCTTTAATTAACATTATGTTATTAAAGCCCTATGTAGATACCAGCAAGGTAGAGCATAAACCTAAAATAACTGTTTTACCCGTAAATATTGACAAAGGAATTATTAGAGAAATTACTATGTATAACTCCTTAAAAGAGCAGACAGATAATACCCCTTGTATATCGGCAGACGGAACTAATATTTGCAAGGCTGATTACAATGTTTGCGCCACCAATGCCTTTCCTATGAATACTAAACTTTATATTGACGGCTTAGGGGAATGTATTGTTAAGGACCGAATGAATAGCCGATTTAAAGAAAGGGTTGACTGGTATGCCGGAATGGATAAGGATAGGGCAGTTAAATTTGGATTACAACGATTATTAGTATTAAATAAATAATATGCAACCAAAATATAAAATAATTAAAGCGTGGGCGAGGTTAGATAATAAAAATAATCCTTTATATCCTTTACATAAAACCCAAAAAGATGCTATCTATCATTTTGACAAAGGAGGAAATATCACCGCTAAAATTGAAATTAAAGTTTTTATTAGCTAAAATATAAATTTATGCAACTAAAATTAAAATTATGCTTAAAAAAATTCAGACTAATTATAAACTAACAAATAATATCCAATTATTAGTTAATGAAGAATTTAAAGAACATATTTGTCTTATAGAATATGGCGAAAGTTGTAGTGGCATATTAAAGCACTGGGGATCTAAGGAAGAAATTTTAACCGAACTTAAAAAAATTATAAGTGAATTAGAAAAATATAATTAACTCTTAATAATAAATGTATGAAAAAAGAAATGGAATATCAACCAATTTACATAGCTACAACAAGAAATAAAAAAGTCTTAAAAAAACATCCTTTATTTAAAACAAAAAAGGAAGCGTGGAAATATATTCAAGACAATTATTGTCATTGCGAAATGGAAATTGACCCAAATAAAAAAGGATATTGTAATGCTTGCGAAGCAGAATGGACAATTCAAGTGGCGATAACCTTTGCCAATTAGATGAAATTAACTAAATAAATTATAATCTATGAAAACAATAAAAAAATGCGAAAGCAATGAATTTGGTATTAAAAGAACAAACAATCAGTTATGTTTACTTTGCCGTAAATATATTTTAAAAAGAAATTGGAAAAAACATTTGAAAGATTGTGAAATTGAATTTACAAAATGAAAAAAGACATAAATAAAAGAAATATAAAACAATATTGTAATTGGGGATGGAAATATTGTAAAAAACATAATCAATGTTTTACAATAATTTGTCAAAAATGCGAAGACAATTTTTATATTTATTCAATCTTAATTTTTATTATTGGATTATTAATTATTTTTAAATTAATATTATGAATAAAATATCTCTGCAAGGTCTTAGAGATTTAGCCACTGATGAATACATCAAACCCCAAATTGATTATGGGATATTCCTTGTGGCCACCCGCATCTCGGAGGAAAAAATGGACGATGATGAAGGAATTAAATTCAGAATGAAGTTCTCTCACATTGACCAGATAATAGACTTAAGAGAAAATAAAGATATTAAATTCGCCAAAGGCAAATCTGATAGTCAACAATATAGATTTTTAATAATAAATAAATTGGGCGAAGATGAATATCATAATTATATGGGATGGCTTAAATCAAATATTGAAAAACATACAGAAGAATATATTGAACAACTTGACAAGATTTTATAGTATGCTATAATAATTATAACTTATTAACCGTGGAATATAAAGCCCAGTCGGCGAGCGATTTTCTTCACGGTTAGTCGTTCAATGTCTGGGCTTTGCATATATTATGAAAATATCTAATATCAAAATTGGTAATCGTTTTAGAAAAAATATCGGAAACCTTGAAAGTCTTAAAAATTCAATTAAAGAGCTGGGGCTTCTACAACCGATAGTGGTGGATGAGAAAAATAATTTAATTGCTGGTTATCGGCGATTATTAGCTTTTAAGGAATTAGGCAAGGATGATATTCTGGTTAATGTGGTTAATATAAAAAATTCTTTACGGGGCGAATATGACGAGAATACTGTTAGAAAAGACTTTGCGCCAAGCGAAGCGGTGGCTATTTGGGGGGCTATGGAAAGTTATGAATTAAGTGGAAAGAAATTACCTATGTCAGAATCTGACAGGGGTGTTCGCCGTCAGCGTGCATCCAAACTTCTTAAAAGAAGCACCGACACTCTCTCTAAGGCCAAACAAGTTGTGGACTTCGGAGACAAAACCCTGATAGACAAAATGGACAAAACTGGAAATGTGAACAGAATTTATAAACAAATAAAGTCAGAAAGGCGGAAAAGGGAAGTTATAAAGCAGGCAAAAAAATATAAAGAAAACGATGATATTCAAATAATTAATAATGATTTCAGAAATGTGGAAATTGCCGATAACAGTATAGACTTGATTCTCACCGATCCACCCTATCCAGAAGAATATCTTAATCTGTGGCAAGATTTATTCTTAATGGCTGAAAAGGTCTTAAAACCATCTGGATTCTTAGTAACATATTCGGGACAAATACATTTGGATAAAATCTTTAAGATGAAAAATAATCTAATCTATTATTGGACATCGGGCATATTATTTAATAAGCATATTCCCTTTATTGCTGGCAGAAATGTGAATAATTATTGGAAACCTATATTAGTTTTCCAAAAAGCACCTTTTAAAAAATCACAACGGGCGATAATTGATTTAATAAAATTTGATTATACAGAAGAACGGGAATTGCATGATAAAAACTGGGGTCAAACAATAAAACCATTTGAGATTTTATTAGAACAATTTAGTAATGTCGGGGATAAAGTATTAGACCCTTTTGCTGGAACTGGGACTACCTTATTGGCTTGTAAGAATAAAAAACGAAAATGTATTGGCATAGAAATTGAAAAGGAATATGTTAATTTAATTAAAGGAAGACTATATGAATAAAGAATATTGGCAAAATAATTTATTTAATAAAAGAATAAACGAGGAATTTCCTAAAAAGTTTTCTTTATGCGACTTAGACGGAATCATTACTTTTTTTTATGAAGATAAAGTAAGGTTAATAATATACGAAACAAAAAGAAATTACGAAGATTGTTCAAAAACCCAACTAACAACATTAAATCTTTTAAGGGAAAGTATTGATTGGAATAAATTTGATGAATGGTCTGGTGTTTTTTTAATAAAGGGAATGAATGATAACTTTAACATAAGTGAAATTTATAAAATTGAAGATAAACGATTAAAATTCATTAAAGAGGTAACCTTTGATTATTATAAGCGTTGGTTTTACGAATAAGTGAAAAAGTTTTAAAGAACAATTAATATTTAATTTTATGGAATGGTTTAAAGAAAATAAAAATTATCTTTGGAAAGCATTTTTGACTATTCTTGTTTGGCTGTTTATTTTTTATATTCTATCAAATCCTGATATAAATTTTTGCTCTGGTCGTGATTCTTGTGTTTGGTAAAACTATTTAAGAAGTTCCAAAATCTGCTCACTGACTTGTTGGGTTATCACTTTTTTATCTATTAAGTTTTGATAATACGACCGTTTTTCTTCTTTAGTGGTTAATTTATTTATCTGGTTAAAAATATAATTTGCCCTTTCTCCATTTTCTACTCCGAGGCTAAGAATAAGACGATCGGTATAAGTCAATCCTTTTTTTTCTTCATTGGCTAAATCACTTATCTTTTGAGCCATTTTTTTGTCTTTTCCCGCCAACTCGTCAAATGTAGTTATGGCTTGTTCTTTGGGAAGTTTCTTCATTTCTTCATAAATTCTTTCCGCTTCCTGACTAAACTCAAACCTTTCTTTTGATTGACTTTCAAGGATTTTTCTTATTTCTTTTGCTTCTGTTCCACCTGCTCCGATTCTTTCTGCTTCAATAGAACGCCAAAATCTGCTTATAAAAGGAATCTCTTTCGCCGGTGGGATTTCTTGCTTGCCAATAGATGAAATCGTATTGATAATTTTTGAAATAAATCTGCCTGCTCCTCCTATAATTTGTCGGTAAGTATAATCAGCATCGGCAGGCGAGATTTCTATTCTCCCTCCACTTGTGTCGGAAAGTTTATCAGTAATTCCAATAAATGTTTTTCCTGTTACTGTTTCTAATAAATCCTTGAAATACTGAATTGAATTAGGAGCATATTTATCCCAATCAGGTCTTATTTTGCTTCCAGTCCATGCTTTGTTTCTGGCTATATCAATTGGAATATCTAAAACAGAAGGGGTAATGGCTGAAATCGTGTCTGTCCCGCCCATCGGATTATATCCCTCCATTATTGCTGTTAATATCCCGCTTACCGCATCTTCCACTCCTTTGGATTTTCCTTCCATTGTGTCAAATAAATAATCCATACTAACTTTAATCGGTTTTAACCCCCAAGAAACTGGAATGACAATATAGTTAAATTTTTCTCCATCGCTCGGCAACACAATCGGCAATCCGTTTAATCTGTCCCATTTTGAAACTTTATCTCTCCATTCGGGATCCATAGAATCATTGTATTCATTAACCACCGCTACCGAAGCGCCGATTGTAGTAACGACTGTTCCCAATACTCTCGGATTTTTCATTGCCCTCAACATTTTAGCAGAACCTTGAATAGAGGCATTTGAAAACATATAAAGAGCGTTTATTACCGGCCCACCAGTCCCCATTTTGTTAAAATCAACTGTGGCCTCTTTGGCTAATACTGCCGCCTTATCTCTAATTAGTCCCCTGTTTAATGCTTCTTTATAAACCGCCAATCTGCTTGAATCTTCAAACAAAGTATTCCATTGACTTATTTTATTAAGGACATATTCAGCCGCTTTCTTCGGCTTACTTCTATTTAATTTTCTAATTTTCTCAATATCCTGAATAACTTGTTTTCTGGTTGACATAGCCAGACCGCCTGTTGTTCCCCCGTCCATTTTTAATTGATTGTATAACCTCGCTCCTACGGTATCCTTACCCCTAAAAGCATCCATTATAGCGTTAAAACTTTCTTTCTGCCTTAAACTCATTCTGGCCGCGCCCTTAAACCCTATTTCCTTTTTTGAAGCCATATAAACAACTGCTTCCTGTATATCCCTTATCTTGTTCGGAAAGGCAAAGTCTGGATTAAACCTTGTGGCTAAAGATGACATAAAACGGGTAACTGAACTTATGGCCCTCATCACTCCGTCTAATTTCTGGCGGTTGACTCCCTTAAAGGCGATGGCGAGTTTCGGGTCGTTAATTTTAATATAAACTGGCTCGCCTTTTTCAAACATTGAAAGGATATTCAGACCTTCCGGTTTGTCTAAGATAATCTTGCCTTCAAAGGTTTTTCCGATTGCTCTCGGTTTGATAATCTCAAATAATCCTGATTCCGGATTAGCCCTTACAACTTTTAAAGTTTCTTGGTCAACGATGTTCTTTTCAATCCTCTGTATGGCTTGGTCAAAGTTCGCTTTAACATTGGTCAAAATATCTGCCACTTTTCTTTCGCTTCCTTTAGCTCTATATAATCCACTCCATTTGACATCCAAACCTTTGTTTGACAAAACTTGGACGATGTCTTCAGTTTCATCCATTACCCTTTGTAAGGGAATATGATTTTTGTATTTAGTTCTTAATAAGTCATAAAGGTCTTTGGTAATCACTCCTTCTGGTCTGCCGTCAGCGTATAAAATATCTAAAACCTGTTTATTGTAATCGCTTATTTTGTCGGCAATTCTTATGACTTCTTTTCCGTAAGGCAATGCTTCAATTTCCGTCAATCTTATCTTTGCCTCTTGAGTTGTAACCCCCGCTGCTTTTCCGCCCAAGGCGATATTTCTTTCCGGTGCATGTTTGGCAATTAAATAATCATTAGCTAAGTCGTTGAGTTCTTTGTCTGGGATTTTTAACTTTTTTGAAGTAGTTAAAATGTCTTTGTCTATGTCTTCAACGATTCTTGCTCCTTCCTCTAATCTTGTTTGTTGTCGTCCATACATCAGACTCCTTCTTTCAGACGGGGTTAATTCTCCAGTAATCTTAATGTCTTTTCGTTTGGATAAATTCTTAATTCTAATCCAGTCATCTTCCACGAATTCTCTTATTTCCTCCCAGTATTTATTTACTCCTTCTTTTAGTTTTTGATAAATACCGTATTTAACTGGATTTATTTCATTAGGGGAAATAACTTTTTCCGCATTGATAATATCTCCGGTCTCTCTTGACAAAATCCCCATTTTTTGGTAATCTTTACTTAATGACGACTCAATCATTTTTAATTCTACTTGTTTTTCTCCTATTTTTCTTGGGATTTTATATTGGTCGGGAGTCAATGAAATCCCACCCCGAAGTTCCCGAGTTCCCAAGATACTGGGAGGTTGAACGGTAGGCTTAACTTCTTTAACCCCTTTAACTGCTTGATTGTAGAAGTCGGTGAGATTTTTATATCCAAATTGTTGTATATTTCTATCTATAAAAGATTTCTCTATTGCTGTGGTTTTTGATGGTTTTCCTATTGCTTTAATAACTTTATCGACCTCTTTTGGATTAAGATTTATAGTATTTTGTCCCTTCAATCTTCTAATTAATAATTTTTCGGGCACACTTTCCATTACTTCAAATTTCACGCCTGGAATTAATTTTGTAGTTATAATACTACCCTTTCCTAATGTGGTTAATTCCTCTGGCTTAAATTCCTTAAATCCTAATTCTTTATATTCTTCTAATCTCAATTTTTGAACAAACTCCTCCGCACTCTTATACTTCTTTGCTTCAATAGCTAAAGATTCTAATTCTTTGGGAATGGCTGGTTTAATTCCTTCCTGTAAAGATTTAGATTTATTTAAAGTTTCTACAAGTTTATTAGGATTTATTTCTTTAGTAATTTTATATTTTTCAAAGGGGTCAATACGATATTCTAATCCAAAAATTCCTTTATTTAATTCTATTTTATTTATTTCAACCCTGTTTCCATTCGCTAATCTATAAATTTTATTTTCAACTTGCTTAGAAACATTAAAAATATTTTTAACTTCATCTATTGTTTTAGCTTTTACTGTTGCGTTTATTAAATCATCAGTATATTTAATACCTGCTTTTTTAAATATTTGTTCTGCGCCTTCCTTGGTTACGGTCTTTGCTAAATTTGTCAAAACTTGTTCTGATACTTGTTTTTTACCACCGCCCCAAGGAGTTAAGTCTAATACTGTACTCCCACCAATTAAAAGAGGGGCTAACCCTAAACTTATTCCCTTACCAAATCCTTCTTTCCCTAAATATTTTTCAGTTGTTTTTTGAGTTTCTTCTGTTCTTTTAAATATTCCTTTAACTGATTCTTTGCCTAATAATGCTTGTTGTAATTTACCTTGTGGTTGATAAACTGGTTCAACTTTTTTCTTTGTAATTAAACTTAATAATGCCGCCGTAGGTTCTAAGGCAACAGAAGCAACCGCTCGTTGTGGAGCTTGAGCAATTAAAGCGGCAAAATTTAAAGGATTAGTTCCTTTATCAACTATCGCGGGAGTGCTTTGAGCTTTATTTAATCTACCAAAAACATCAGTCGTAATTGGCTGATTTTTTATATCTTTAAAACCAGTTATGGGAGTTTCAAATGGAGATGGTTTAGTTGGTTCAATCTTTGCCATTCCTCTCTTTAATAATTGTTCATTTAAAGCCGTATCAAGATTAGAATTTTGACGAGTAGGTAAAAAGGTTGGAAAAGTAGTAGTTGCCTGTCCGCTTTGTATCATTTCATTTATTAAATCTTTAGCTTGCTGAGGCGTATTAGTCAGATTATTAGCAAAATCTTCTTCTCCAGCTCCGCTTCTTAATGATTGATTTTCAGATGTAATCGGTATCGCGTGTCTTAATTCGTGTTGAATGGCAAGAATATCTTTTTCTGTAAGTTTTTTGTCAAAAGCAATATATGGTTTATCGTAATGAATATTATCTTTACCAGACTCTTCATAAGAACCAGTATAGTATGGCATTGAAGATGGATTAAAATATTGTTTTCCCGAAACTATTGACACATTCCTTAAAAAATTCTTCTGCTCTGGTGTTAAATCGGTCATTGAATCAATCGCCTTATTTTTTAACGGCTCAAGTGTTTTGTCGGTCGAGGGGGCTCGCATATAAAGGTTGGGCAAAGTCTTAGCTTGTTTATTAAAATCTGGAACATCTGGCCAATAAGCATACGCGTCAGAGATAGAAGCACTAAAAGGAACATAGTTGATATTGGGTTTATTCAATGAGTTAGATATTTGGTCAGGAGCAGTAAAAATAAAAGGCTTTGATGTTGTTTTAGTATTACCAAAAGCCGACAAGTTTAAAGTTGTCTTAAATCCAGTTTTAGATTTTGTTCCGCTAAAGGCGGAAGTATTTAATGCCATATTAATGAAAAGGATTGGTTAAAGGAGTTTTATCAGTATTAGTGATTAATTTTTTAGGCAATATAGCTGTTATTTCAGAGTCAGTTAAACTGGTGTTCTGCTGTAAATAAGATTTTAACTCATTCGGGTCGGCACCTGGGTTATCAACGATAAATTGTCTTGCTATCGCCCATTCTCCGCTTTTTGGCATAAAACCAGCCAGCTCGCCAACCCTATTAGCCGCTTCAACTTCATTATATCCAGCACTTATATATTGTTCGTAAAGCGTGTTAGCTTTTATCTGTGTCCATTGACTCTTACCTTGTGTTCCTGTTTTTGTTCCTCCTCCACCGCCAGTTGCTTTTAAAGTTTCTGGCTCTTTAGCATAGGTTCTGCCACCCATATTTATAATTTCGTAACCCATACTCTTTAATCTATCTCTTTCGGCGGGAGTGGAAACATAATCATAACCTTTAGCCAGCATTTTATAATCTAAGTCGGTAGAAATTCCTTTTTGTTCCTGTAAAGTTTTATTCTGTAATTGTTGCTGTTCTTGTAATTGTTTTTGCTCAAATTCATAGGCCGATTGAGCTTGCTGTTGTTGGTCCGAAGATAATGCTTGTTGTGTTTTGTCCCAATTTTGAAGTCTATCCATCAAATCTAAAAGATTATTAGCTCTTTGCTG
>Ga0180732_1001904_pt1 | contig 11897 bp, 17 predicted proteins | sample KR11_01MetaG_FD_148674 | JGI IMG/M metagenome (GOLD analysis project Ga0180732, IMG submission 148674) | Groundwater microbial communities from the Olkiluoto Island deep subsurface site, Finland - KR11_0.1 MetaG | ecosystem: Environmental > Aquatic > Deep subsurface > Groundwater | place...
TTCATTCCAAATGTATTATTTGCAATATATTCTTCATTCTCTCTTCTAAGATTAGATAAAGGTTTCAAATTATTTATTGTATTGTCTTGAATATTTTGTGATGGTATGTCTGACATTGACACTACATTAGAGCATTTTGTGTTTTGTAGTTGTGTTATATTTTCCGATTGTGTCGATTGTAGATGTTGTACCAATTGGAGTTGATTATTTTGTAATTTTAGTTGTTCTGAAATTTGTTGTGTTTGATATTGAAGTTCTTGAGTTTGTAATTGTAATTGTTGTAACTGTAAATTTATTGTTTGTTGTACTTCTTGTGTTATTGATGGTGTTATTGGTATTGATGATGGTGTTATTGGTTTATCATGGGGGGGGGTTATTGCAGCTAACAATGTTTTATTTTGATCTTTTATTATTAAATATATAAAGAATAAAACAGCACTAATTCCTAATCCATAAATTAATGTGTTTTTATTATACTCAGTCATTTAAACCTTCATTACGTATTTAAAGTCAAACTGTACTGCACCAAGTGCTCCTGCTATTTTTGCGACAGCCGATAAGTTTTGTAATGACACATGGAGAGTGACAGTTGAATCTTCGTCTTCATACAAAGCTGCTAAATCTGATACATCAAGATAATATTGATTAACAAGTCCTCCACCTGTGTCTATTTGAAATGTAGAGTTTACATCAGTGAAATCCATTACGACATCTGTTACATATTTATCAGTATCTATGTTAGTGTTATTTGCTGTGGATGAACTCCAGAATATTAATCTATATTTTAGATTTTGTACTGACTGTCCATTTATGGCTGTTATCTTTATTTTATTAGCAACAAGTCCTGATAAGTGTATTGTTTGTATAAAGTTCATTGCTAATGCATTACCAAAACTTGTTCCTGATGTTGCAGATGTTGATGATAAAGTGTATGGAGTCTCAGATTTTTCAACTGCAAATTGCAGGTCATATTCCATTACACGATATTGATGTCCTGCTACAGATGATCTGAGTCTTAATGCATATACATGATAATATGTTTTTATTTCTCCTGAATATACGGGAACTTCTTTTGAGAATGATGTTGTACTTGATCCATGTGCTATAATAACATATAAAGGAATAAATCCATCATTTTTTACTATTATCTTTTCTGCATATCTTCCTTTTATTAGATATATATCTTCTTTGTTATAGACGGGAGAGTCAAAATCTCTTGGATCTGTTGCTGCTGCAGTTGTTATAGTATTTGCTACATCATAATAGTCAACATGTTTTGAAATTGTGATTGGTTCATCTTTCAGTATCGGTTCATCATTGTCGAATGGTGATTTAAATTCTTCTTCAGGCTTTTCTGGTTGCTCTGGTTGTATTGGTGTGCATGATGGTTGAGTTAATTCTCTTTTAGTAAAGTTTGTCAGAGTTGTTCCAATGTAGACACATTCTTCTTTCTTTATGTTAGTATTAAAGTTGAAATATACGTGTGTTATTTTACCAGATTCGACAGATGTAATGTCTTTGTAATAGTTTTCTTGTAATTGGAGTGAGTAAGAGTATTTTCCTGGATTAACATTCATTATCTGAAGTGAGTCTGTCTCAGTTGTTCCATATAGTTTATTGTTTATGTAAACTTTTGCACACGTAGGATTTGTGTCAAATACTAATATTCCAGTTCCAGGATTTGTCATTGTTATTTCATTCCAAACATTCTGTCTGCAATTAGTTCTTCATTTTCTCTGTTGACATTAGATAGTCTTATATTTTTTATTGAATTAACTATACTATTATTATTGTTAGGAATATTGTAGTTATTATCATTAAGAGAATTGTAGTTATTATCAAGTGTGTTATATTTATTGTTGCTATCCATTGAAACTACATTGGAACACTTTACATTTTCTAAGTTAATGATACTTTCTGATTGTTTTAATTGTTGTTCTTGAATTGATTGTATTTGATTCATTTGTAATCTTAGTGTATCATTAATCTGTTGTGTTTGCAATTGTATGTTATATAGTTGTGAGTTGTCGATAGATTGTGTAGATTGTTCTATTGGTGTGTATATTGGAGTAGATACTGGAGTTGCTTCTTTTGACTTAATATAGATTAAATATGCAAAGAACATGGCAACTATTCCAAGTCCAATTATCATTAAATTAGAGTTTTTGCTATCGTCAGTCATTTATTTATCTCTCTGTTACGTTGGTTATTATTAAATATTATGTTACTAATCCATCAGATGATAATGGTATATATGTACAATAAAATACAATTACTCCACTATTGGTATTATCTGTAGCACAATTTAATTGTATATCAGTTCCATTAACTAATATGCTAAATCCTGGAAGAGACATTACAGTTGCAGGTGTTGCATCTATCCATATTTCATTTGCATCTATATCATTAGATGCTGTTAATGCTATCAATGATGCAACATTTCCTGAAATACCAACAGAAACAGTTCCAGCTGCCCCAGCATCTGCTAATAATGTAGTACAATGCCCTACTACTCGTACAGCAACCACTCCTGTAACTGTAAATAATGTATATGGATTAGATGTTCCATCTATATCTCCAATAGCATTTGGTGTAGCTCCATCAAATGTAACTGTTTTAGTTAGTCTTATTCCAATATCTATTATTGAATCTATTTGTTTCTGTTCTAATATTGTCATTTATTATTACCTTCTTTCATAATTATATATATTTATGTTTAGTTGAATCGTAATATTGTTTTATTTCTGCTGCACTAAGGGCACGATTGTAGATGCGGACTTCATCGATGGAGCCGTTGAAAGGATTGATATAATTATATTGTATGCCTATAAGAACATTAATTGAATTAGCAGTTGTATTAGCAACCGTATTAGCAGTGGGAGTTAGACCAATTCCATTAATATATCCAGTTAGATTTGTTCTGTCCACAGTAAGCACAATATGCTTCCAAGTCCCATCCCAAACATTTCCGTAGTTTATTGATGGAAATACCGTTCCATCATAAACCACCGCTTGTAGATTCGTTGCTGAACCCGTTAATCTGAAAGGGTATTGTGCTGCTCCAGCTTTACTTATTACTCTTGAATTTGCCGCTACTGTTGTGGCTTTAACCCAAAATGAAATTGTATAAGAATGTATATTCCCATCAAAGCCCAAACTCGCATCATTCCCAGCATTAACATAATCATCCACACCGTCAAACTTAATTCCTTTCTCTGCCCAGACAGGTAAGTGTGTTGCACCTATTAATGTTCCTGTATTCTTATATCTGGAACTGTCGTTAGCTATAATGCCTGACTTTTCATTGAATTTCCAGTGTCCTACTAATCCAGATGATCGTTGTAATCTCATATATATTTATGTTTTGTACTGTTATAAATGTTCATTAACTGTCCGAAATTTAATCCAACATTATAAATCTGTGCAAAGTATATTCGTCCTGTGAATCTTATTTCTGGATTAACTTGATATCCTATTCCAAGATTCTTTGCTGAATCTGTAATTGCTGTAGTGTATGCTTTAGTGATTGCTACTTTATCATCGACTACAATGAATTTATTCGTTCCATCTAAAACTCCTGCTATGAAATGTGGTTTGCTATCTACTATGGATACAGTCGAATTATATTCATCAGTATTTGTTGTGAATACTGCTGTCCCTGTAGAGCTTGTTCTTAATCCATATCCTTGAGTTGGAGTATCTCCATCATCCAACTTATCAAGAATTGCCATTTCAGCAGCATTTGATGATTTCATCCATGCAACTAATGTTATCAATGATCTTGCTATCTGTAACTGTGATACTGTAGTGAATGGAATTTGTGCAGTTGATCCATTAAAATAATATCCGTTCTCGACAGGCAATGCTGCTGTAACAGTCCCTGTTGTTCTATATCTGCTTTTATCGTATGCAGTGGTACTGTCACTGTTCACTGCATCGAGATCAAATACTATTCCTTTTGAGGTCATTTTATGGTGATGTTCCGTTGTGGTACGATTCGTTATCTTCTTCAGGATTAATAATACCATTTATATCCATTGCATAAGATATTATAGTTCCTGCGGTGATTCCATTTGTTAGTTGTGTTATCAGGCTATCCCTAAAGTTATTCTTTTTCCCTACATTATCTATTCTTATTACTAATTTCATTTGATAATCCATGTTTTGATTTCTCCTGTTTATATATAATTGTGTTTCGTTGAATTGTAATGTCGTTTTATTTCAGATGCATTCAGTGCCCTATTGAAAATGTGGACTTCATCGATGGAGCCTTTTAAAAACTCGGATGTGTTCCTTCCTATCATAAAATTTGAGGCTGGTGCTGGTGTCATATCATAACTCGTAAGTCCAGAAAGAACAATACTACCAACAAGCACACCGTTTTTATATGTTTTAAGAATTGGTTCGGATGAATTGTATGTGACAACCATATATGTCCATACATTGGAGATTGTAACTGAAGTAGAAGACGAACGAAACGCACCATCAATATATGTCTGGTATCTGAAAATACCATTAACATTATCTACAGTAAAACCGTTATTTATAAGGTTAGATTTATAGCATACACGGCTTGTAACCGAAATATTAAGATTCACCCACACCCCTATCGTAATCGCACTCGTGATATTCAAACTCGCCGCATTCCCCGCATCAACATAATCATCCACACCGTCAAACTTTATTCCTTTATCTGACCATACAGGAAGATGTGTTGCTCCAGTTAATGTTCCTGTATTTCTATATCTGCTGCTATCATTAGCTATGATACCTGATTTTTCATTGAATTTCCAGTGACCGACTAAACCTGCATCCATGCTCATTGTTTAAGCTGCCTCATCATAGTATGTCCATGGGAATGCACGATAAGTTCCTACTGTCTGGGCAAGAGTTACTTTTATACCAGTTACTGCACCTTCATTTCCTTTTACTGTGATTCCTGTTAATGTCTGTGCTCCTGTATAAGTTGTTGATTCGATAAGTACCCAATTCGTGCCATCTATCATTTTGTATTTTGCTATTATAACGACATCTCCTGCTACCATATTTACAAGACTGATATCAACATTTCTTAATACAAATGGTCTTGTGCTTGTATTTGAATAGATAACATTCTCGCCTGTGGTAGATGGTGTAGTTGAACTTCTGATGTAGTTCAGGTCAAGTGAATTGTTCAATGCATTCACTATTGTTCCGATTGAATCAGTTCCGCCCTGGATTTGTAACAGTTTCTTGAATAGTTCTCTGTAATCATCAGATATCCTGTTGACTTTGGCATAGTCGAATCTGACATCTATGATATCAGTATTGCTCTGAGTTGTTGCATAAAGTTGTAATACATAGTTTAGAAGAGTATTATCCTTTAAGGAATGTACTAAAATATCATCTACATAGAAGTAAATGTTCTCTGCGGTGACATCTATCCTGTATTCTCGTGCTATTCCATCAGTTATTCCTAATCCAACATCTGTGGTTACTGCTCCTGCTCCTGCAACATTTGATACTACTCGTGCTCTGTTATTTTTTACTTCGCTTGTATCTCTATATGGACCGAAATAAATGTAATCACTTGCATCTTTATATAATCGGATACTTGCATTACATTGTTCACCATCTGCTGCAAGTGAACCTCTGAATAGTTCTATTTTAGTTCTGATAGATAAATTCCTGTTAAAAGTGAGTAATGTTGGAAGTGTTCCTGCACCTGTGGTTCCTGCTCCTCCGTTTTGGATTCTTAATGTATCTGGTGCAGCTGAAGATTCAGTTATTGTTGTTGAACCAGTAGTAACTGCTGTATCCCATAATGTTGTTGAAAGTGATTCGTCATCGAAATTGTCATGGAAGACTGTATCAAGGATGAAACGATAGAGTGTGTCACCTGGATTGCCAAGAATTCCATATAGTGAACCCATTGTTGATGAAGAAGCGTCACCAACATCTGCTTGTAGTTGATCTACTTCAAAGTCACCTGTTAATCTTCCGACTATTGCGAATGTTACTCCAGATACTATCTGAGCACTAAATACTGTTCCTACTGTGATTGTTCCAGTACCAGCTACGAATGTAGATATTTCTCTTGTTTCACGTATGCATGCTCCGGATTGGATTATAATAGTTACATCTTTTAAGAAATCATTTGCTGCTATGAGGACTGCGTCTATAAGAGTAGAACCATCTCCAGCTCCATTAGCAGTTGTTATACCTTTGTATAGAACTGTTTCACTATATACTCCAGCAGGTTCATATCGTGTCATTGTAGTTATCCTCCGATGTATTCAATTGATCCTGTGTTTCCAGCATCTGTTGATACATAGACTTTGTTGAGATTACCGACCCAGTCAATATCAAGTGTGTCTCCTACGCTTGTTAGTCTAAATGGTTGAGCTGTTGCATTACCGACTGCTATATATGTTCCTGTTCCTTTTGATCTTACTTTTATCGTGACGACTTTGTATATGGGTGTTGATGCTGCTATTATTTGTACTGCTGCAACTGCAATTCCTGTTGTAGTTCCTTGTATAATTGTAGATGTTGCAGGCATCACTGGTTGTAAAGAAGTGTTGGGATTGCAACATAAATGATATTCCATTACACGATAAGCTGTTGTCGCTGTTGGAGATCTTAGTCTTATTTCATAAACGTTGTAATAAATTTTAAATTCACCGGGATATATTGGGACTTCTTTTGAGTATGATAATCCGCCAATGTGAGTTATTGTAGTGAAAAGAGTATCTCCACCATCATTTTTTACTAAAAGTTTTTCAGCATTTCTTTCTAAGACTTTGAATATTTCTTCTCTGTTATATGCTGCATCATCAAAGTTGTTTGGATCAGATGCTAATGCCGTGTCTATTGTGTCAGAAACATCATAATAGTCTCCATAAACTTTGGATTTAACTGTGCCTCTTGATATAGAGGTTGAACTTTTTGCATCTGTACTTTTGTCTGATAATGATTCTATGTTTTGAGTTGTGCTAAAAAAATTATCCATTGTATTTTCATCCATTAATATCACCATTCATGTTAGTGTCAAGTTAGTGTCAAGTTAGTGTCAAGTTAGTGTTAGTGTTAATAAATTGTTGCATTTCTATTTCCAATAATTCTTCTGTTCACTTTATTCCATAAAAGTGGTAGTGAGATATACTTGATATGTTTGTGTTTTCTAATGTAATTATCTTCGAGTGATATCATGTCTTGTTCTGCTTCGGATACTGTTTTTCCCATCAGAAGAGATTTATAAAATTCTAACTGCACTTCGCCAAATATGTCTTGACTGTTTTTTGTGTCGACTGGAAACATCAGTAAGTCTTGAAATCCAATGTAGGATTGGATTCCGTATTTTGTGCTGCATACACCAAGTTGTTTTGCACTGAAGCAAGCTGTGGCATATATAATAGTGTTGGATAATGTGTCTATGTTAGTTTCATTATTGCATATAGGATTACATACATCAGTTGTAAGTTTGCATATTCCAGGACAAGATATGTCACCAAGTGGGTTTACTAACTGTTTGAAGGTGTCCATTTTTTCTGGAATGTTGCTGTCATGCATTTGTAATAATTCATCAAATGTAAATTTTCTGGTTATTACACATTCATTTTGTCCAATTAATGAGTTTGGGCACCCATGCGAGAAGGAAGCGAATAATCTTGGCTTGAAGGATTGTATTGTCTTTGTAACGTTGTCATAGGTTACATCGTTTTTCTCAATTGTTTTTACATTATATCCAAAATCCTTTGCTAATTGAGTAGCCTTTAATGCCCACTGGTATGTATGTTGAGTTGGATCTCCTTTTTTCATTGGCATCATGATAAGTATTTTAGCAGGATTCATGTTCATTTTGAAATAATTATTTGTCCCAACCTAACTTTTTAGCTTCCCATTTTCCAACTTTATAATAAATCAGTGAACCTATCATAATTGATAAAATTCCAAGACCTAATGTTGATATATCTTCAACAGTGGTCATTGTATGTACTGTGCTTCCGTTTGGATGTATTATATTTCCTGATGTTATGTCTATTGTGTATCCTTGTTTATACATATTTATAAGTTCGTCTATTGACTTTAATGTAGTCAAATTTAATGGTACTATTTGGTTATTCATATTTATTCCTTTGAATATATTAGTTACCTATGTTATTTAATACTTTTCAAGTTCTGCTTCCACAGATCTGAGTTTTTTTCCAATCTCGCTGTTTGGATTATCGATTTCATCTTCTAACTGTTGAATTGTGAATTCTGTAAATCCTGCCATAATTTTTGTATTATCTTGAGTGTCTAATGAAAGTTTTTCAAATTTTGAGTTCTTGATTGGTTGTGATGAATTGTTACAGTTACATGACATGTTAGTTACTCCTTGAAACTATATTTTTCTCGTATGTTAATTAAATACAATTTTATATTTTTGACACTGTCTCTGAAATCTAATTGTTGTGAACGTGTGGTGAAATAATCCATTGAATGACTTTTTATTAGTATATCTTCGAACACTTCGAATGCTGATATGGCATTTTCTAAAATGTCATAATCTTCTTTTGTAAATGATTTGGTGTTAGTCATTTCTTAACTTTTCTTGGTGTCATTATTTTCTGTATTCTTGTTCCAACTTTACATTTCTTTTTTGAAGGACTCCACTTGCCAGATGGACAACCGATAGTTGCCTTTTTACCTTTCTTTCCATAAGGAATTACTCTGAATGAACGAGGATCGAAGTTTCCTTTGTCTTCGACAACTTTATGTGTGTATTTTGCTGTTTTAGAATATGGTGGCATATTTGACTCCTGTTTTAGTGTGTAATGATTATAATATGATAATAATGATTTGATATTAATAGTTATAAAAAAGTAGTTTGAAGTTTTGATAATATTGTTGGGTATTAGAATAAGTATAAGTGTGACTCAGCGAGAAGAGCAAAACTGATGTCACACTTAAAGGAGGCTCACGTTAGCCATTGGGGTTCTTTGTTTCTCTATCACTGTAATATGTTCATGTATTTATCTAATGGATTTGATTCTGTTTCGTTAGTGTTTTCATCATATTTGTTGTTAGATATTTCTTCACCAGTTTCTTGTTTCATGTCTTTTAAGGTGTTGTAGTACCATTCTGCTTTCTTCTTTTGTTCTGGTGTTTTGATTATTTTTACTTGGTTGTGCCATTCTTGAAACTCTATTGCTAAATCTATTTGTTGACGTTTGACTATTGTGAATGGTTGAATGTATTTTAGGAATGGAAGAGCATTGTGATTTGTGATGTCCCAATGATACTTTTCTTTGTAATGTTCTTCTTCTTTTTTTATGAGTCTAATTTTCCCACCAAATTTTGTTTCATATATTTTTAACATGTCAAAGTTTGTATTTGCAATTTCTACACTTAATGAATAACTGTCTCTTTTGCCTTTGGATATGCCAACATATCCCTCTCCGTCGTAAAACCCGGCAAGATATCCAATTTCTATATAGTTTGACATTTTAGGTATTAATTGTTTATTTATTGTTTCTTGTTCAGTTGTGTTGATTCCTAAATTTTTGTATAAGTCATCCACTGTTCCGAAGATTACTTTTTGTTTTCCATCTCTTACATCTTTAGAAATGCTTAGTTTTTTGATTTCATTATTATAAGATTTTAGTTCTTGTTCAGTTGGTGTTATATGTTTGAGTTCTTCTATTTTATTTTTGAACCATTCTCGTTTTTCAACCTCTGATTGTGACATTCCTTTGCTTCTTGCATACGTAAGTTTAATTGATTCTTGATACTTTATACCAAGTTCAATTTGAAGACGCTTTTCAATTGAATATGTGTAAATATATTTTAGAAATGGAATTGCATCGTCAGCAAATTGTCTCCACATCCATGCATTTTTATGATGGATTCCTCTTTTGTCATAACCTTCTTTACTATGTATTTTAATTCCTGATACAGTTTTGAATTCTTTATCAATTCTTTCTAAAACTGGTTTGTATGTTTGATTTATTAATACACTTAGTGTATAATCTTTTGTTATGCTTATACTACCCTCTGCGTCATAAAATCCAGTAATGTATCCTTTCTTGATTTCTTCTACATTTTCTGTTGTTAAATTATTCATATTAATCACTACTCTCTGTTATATTTCACTTCTCGTAATGGTATTAGTTATGGATTCTTGCAAAAATCCATAACTGGAGTAGTGAAATATACCATCTTATACGAATGTATAAGTTTAAATTATATGTAAAATTGTAGAATTCGTTACTATTCTACAATCTTACTTGTTCATATTCTATTTATCTTCGTTACGTGTCCACCTGTCACAATCACTCCTCACGGCTCCACAAATCACAGTCTAATGCGAATCTCATGTTCGCAGTGGGCATGTTTGCTGGAACTGCTGCCTGAGTTGTTGCTACAGTACCAAGAGTGTTCACAATGTATATTCTTAGTCTCTGTTCACCGTTCAGTTCAACACCTTGTTTGAACCTAAACCATTCAGGATCTGTCTTATATGTTACTGGTTGACTTGCAGCCGCAACTCCACCAGCAGCACCTGGTTGTTTAACAAGGTTGACATCTGCATAGAAGATTCTCGCAAGTTGTACAACAGCTTCAGATGACTTTTCTTTAGTGATCCTTATCTTTGTGTTAAATGCAAGTTCATTTTCTGAAGAGTCAGCAAATCTGATTCTTAATGCATGAGCTGTTCTTGCATCTGCACCAGCACCAACTTGCTGAGTTCCCATCAATGTGATCTTCTGACCAGCAGGAGCTCTTACATCAATTGCCCAGTTAGTTGCACTAGCTGCGACTGCCTGAGTTGTTACAATGTTCGTATTTATTTCATCGAGAGTGAGTTGTTCACGTCTCCATCCTTTACTTTCCAAGTACATTACATATTCGTCATATCTTGGTTTTGTTGCTATTCCTGTCATATTTTATCTCCATTTATATTGTTGTATTGTCGTGTTATTTATTATTGTCTTAAAGCATTCCAAATGCTGATGCCATACTATCTGATTCACCAGCGAAGTTCAGTTGTGCTTTATTCATTGCACCAAATCTCCGATTTCTTTCATCTTCGATAGGTGGTGTCATTGCACCAAAGTTCTTTCTCCTTTCTTCAGCTTCAGGTGTCGTCTGCATCATACCATATGCCCGATCATGATCTGGGGGTGGTGGTGCATACATAGTCTGTGGCTGTGCAGTTCTGATTGGTGTCACAGTTACATTAGGAGAAGCACTTGCTATCCTCTGTAATGCGCCATTCAATTGCTGCCTGAGAGAACTATTTTCCTGTAGAACTTTCTGCATGTTCTGTTGCATTTGGGGTGTTGCACTTCCAGTTACATTACCTGCACCAAGGAACTCAATTCCAAAGAGCTTAACTGGGGATGGATTAGGTGCATAGTTATTATCTAATCTTATTAGAGTATCCAATACAACTGAACCGAGGACACCTTTGCCCATATCTTTCTCATAACCACCGAGCATCTTTCCACCTTCTTTTCTTAACACATAATACAATGCAACTTTTGGAGCATTATTTCCAACATAAGCAAGTAATTTATCTGTCATTGAAGAGGTAGTGGTTGCTACTTTTACCATTTTTTCAATTTGTTTTCCAACAACGCCTGCACCGATTAAGCCAGCAACAACTGCTCCACCTTCAGTGGCTACACCTGTTACGACATCACCTACAGACATTTTGGACAATTTTCCGAATTCCATTGACATATTTATCCTCCGATTAACGTCTTACCGTTCTGACGCATGTGCGTCCTTTTCTTGATCTGTGTGTTCCTTTCTTACATCTTTTCATATTTTGTTACCTTCTTATTGTATATTTTTATTTTTATTTACATTTTTATTTGAACATTTGTCAAATATTTTATTTGTTACCTAATAATATTGGTAATTATCTA
>Ga0180732_1001905_pt1 | contig 11896 bp, 15 predicted proteins | sample KR11_01MetaG_FD_148674 | JGI IMG/M metagenome (GOLD analysis project Ga0180732, IMG submission 148674) | Groundwater microbial communities from the Olkiluoto Island deep subsurface site, Finland - KR11_0.1 MetaG | ecosystem: Environmental > Aquatic > Deep subsurface > Groundwater | place...
ACCCTGTTTACGCTTCACTCATACGATTACCCGCATGAATGCAAAACTCGGTTCTGACGGTCGGCTAACTTTGTCAGGCTGGCTTCTCAACCAACTGGATTCGCCAAGCTTTGCCTGGCGCACTAAGAACTTGCTTTTGCATGGGCTGAGGATACGGAAAGCGGTCTTGCATGTCAAGGAGATTTTGTTACCGTAATCCACCAACTTTATATCTGAATAAGGAGCTCTCTTACAAACCGAGCACCTAAAGAGCGAGGATGCATAAGCCTGGGATAGTCCGGCCAGAGGCAAAAGAACCAACTTAGACTTTCCTCCTCCCTTCAAAGTATCCCTCAATATATCGAGGTTCCACCAGATACCGAGGGTAAACGAATCATTTCATACTTTTCTGCTATTCTCTCCTGTTAATCTAACCAACTGTTATTAAATGATTAATCAAAAATTGATTTTTCTTCGGCTATTGGCCTGCCTTATGCAATGATATACGCGAGTCCTAGTCATTTTTTTGGGAAGGGAGGTGAAACTTAACGAAAACTATAAGTTTTTAAGGAGGGGAAGAGTAGTAGATGGTACGTACGGATGACTCTAATGTGCGAAAGTTGAGTTATCAAACTAAATTGTAGAGGAAGGATATTATGGAAACACTACCCAAGCATCGGAATGGAGTGGACCCGCCGTTCAGATGGAAAAAATTGGTTCTCATCGTAACGGTATTCGCTTTGAATATGGCCGCACTTAATAATGCAGGTTTGGTCCTCGCCCAAGAAGTCCCGCAATGTAATGGTAAAGCGGCAACTATCTACGTTGATGGTGGAAAAATCGTTGGCGGTCCCGATAATGGAAAGAAATACGAGGGACTTCTAAGAGGTACACCTGGCAACGACGTGATCGTAGGTACTTCAGGAGATGATATGATTATGGGAATGGGCGGGGATGATACTATTTGTGCCGGCCCAGGTGATGACAACGTTTCTGGCGGTCCTGGGAATGACTATATCGAAGGCGGTCCTGGAAATGACTTAATCGAGGGGGGTCCTGGAAATGATGTTCTTGAAGGCGGTCCAGGCGACGACCTGATCAAAGGCGGCCCCGGTGACGACCTGATCAAAGGCGGCCCCGGCGACGATGAAATTGAAGGCGGAGCCGGCAAAGACAGACTGGAGGGGGGGCCTGGTGACGATCAGATCCAAGGCGACCCAGGTTAGTGCTGGGATAACCCCGGCAATTTTATTGTAATGATATGGGGTAGTATCAATTAACCGGAGCCAGGAAATGACTGGCTCAAAAACCAGAAAGGAGAGTAAAGAGATGAAAAAAGTAATGGCTGTTTTAATGATGGTGTTACTACTGGTCTGGGCATTACCGATGGTAAGTTACGCTGCTTTATCACAAAGTTCAGACGAAGGGGACGTTATCATCGGCGGCCCTGGCGATGATCTGCTGGTAGGCGGCAGCGGTCCTGATGTGATTGAGGGCGGCCCCGGTGCCGACGAGATCAAAGGCGGAGCTGGCGCTGACAAAATTAAAGGCGGCCCCGGTGACGATCAGATCGAAGGCGGTCCCGGCAAGGATGTGATAGATGCCGGCCCTGGCGATGACGAGGTTGCAGGTTAAACTCTGGTATTGCCATTTATAACAAAAAGTTATGCCAATAAAGCCTGCATCTGTGTATCACACCTCACAGGTGCAGGTTCGTTTAAAAAATTGACGCCATAGCTGTAAGTAGCTGGAAATACACATCATGCTTATATGACGGCCGCACGATGTCAATCAAGTATCTTCTTGACCTAAAACTTCTCTTTGATGATAGAATTGTCCCTATAGAAACTTATTTTTCAACAGTCTATTAAAGCTCCTCCATCACCGCCGGATGGAAAACGGTGTGGAACATCATTTCATAGGGCTCTTTGAGAAGATTCATCGCCCCCCGGAGCACACTAAAATAGCCCGACTTCAGGTGTGTCACCAGGTTCTCCTGGGTATCCCATTCTTCAAGAAGAAAGAGTCGATTTTCATCCTCGATACTCTGGCAGAAGTCGCAGCGCCGGCATCCCTTCTCCATCCTTATGGAACCGGACAGTGAAACAATCGTCTGCGACAGCTCCATGCGCTTCTCAGAAAGGACCTTCATTCGTATGATGACGAGGATCATGAAAAGGGTAGTCGCAAACGGCTTGCCAACAAGCAAGAGAAAATCAGAATTGTGGAATCATCCTTTGATAACAGAGGATTAGATTAATAGGAGAGAACATCAGAAAAGTATGAAATGATTCGTTTTGCCTCAATATTTAGTGGAACCTCAACATATTGAGGGATAGTTTGAAGGGAGATGGACAATCTAACCTGGTTCTTTTGTCTCCGGCCGGACTATCCCGAGCTTATGCATCCTCGTTCTTAGGGTACTCGGGTGGAGGCCCAGGATCGCTGCGGCCCCGCCCTTTCCCTCGATGCGCCATCGGGTTTCAGAGAGGATTTTAAGAATTTGGTTTCGTTCCGTCTCTTCCAAGGTCCTCACGGCGGATGAAAATGGAGGGGATGAAATCTCCAGTTTCTCTGCCAGCTGCAAAACCGGCCCGGGGCACAAGATCACGGCCCGTTCAATGATGCTTTCCAGCTCCCGGACATTCCCAGGCCACGTGTAATCCTGAAGCGCCTTCAGCGTCTCCTTCTGGATCGATGTGATCTGTTTGCCCAATTTCCTGGAGTATCGCTCTATGAAGGCCTGAACCATCAGCGGGATGTCTTCCTTCCGCTGCCGTAGTGGTGGCACAGTGATGGGGAAGACGTTGAGTCGATAGTAAAGGTCCTGCCGAAACCGGCCCTTGCGGACCTCTTCCTCGAGGTCTCGATTGGTCGTCGCTATGATCCGCACATCGACTTTGATGGTTTGCGATGAGCCCAGGCGCTCAAACTCGTTATGCTGAATCACCCGGAGCAGCTTTGCCTGTAACTCCAGCGGCAGCTCCCCGATCTCATCGAGGCAAAGGGTAGAACCATGGGCGACCTCGAACCGGCCGACCCGCCGGGTATCAGCCCCGGTAAATGCCCCCTTCTCCCGGCCGAACAATTCGCTCTCTATTAAATTGCCCGGCAGGGCAGCTCAGTTGACCGTGATCAAGGGCCGTTCCTTACGGGGACTCATGTTATGGATGGCGAAAGCGATCAGCTCCTTCCCCGTACCGGTCTCACCAAGGATGAGGACCGTTGTGTTCGTAGGAGCGACCTGCTCCGCTCGATAGAGAACATACTTGAGACCATTACTTTGCCCGAGAATATGGGCAAAGTGATGTTTCATTTTGATCTCTTGATGGAAGTAAATATTCTCGGCCTCGATTCGGTCTTTCATTGTTTTGATTTCAGAAAGAGCCGTCCTGAGCTCGACCGTCCGCTCCTCCACGCGCCGTTCCAGTTCGTTGTGAGATTTTTTAAAGCCTCTCCTAGAAGCTTCCGCTTCGTGATGTCCCGGATGTTACACTGAATCGCTTTGTGATGATTGAAAGGATAGACAATGCTGACAAATTCCACGGCCATGGGCCGTCCATCCTTTGTCTCAAGCGGTAAATCAGCGTAGCAGACATATCCTTTACTCTGCAATTCCAAAAAGGCGGCCTTCGATGCTTCAATGTCTTTCAAGATCCCAATTTCCCAGAGTTTCTTCCCTAAAAAGTCCTCATGCGAATAACCCAACATCTCTACCAAGAATGGGTTCACATCTGATATTTGTTCTGTTTCGGCGTCGAGGATTAATATTCCATCCTGTGCTGTTTCAAAGAGGCGGCGGTATCGCTTTTCAGAACTTTTGAGCGCCTCCTCCGCCTGCTTGCGCTCAACTTCTTGACGTTTTCGATAAACACTCCAGATCAGTCCTGCTGAGATTCCGATTATAAGGGTGACGATGATGGTGATTATCCATGACCTGTATTTGACCTCTGTCAGTATCTCCCCTGCATCTACCTTTGCCACGATGGACCAGGGTGATTGAGAAACCGGCTGCGACACAGCCAGCACCTCTACCCCTCGATAGTCTCTGCCAAGGAACCTACCATAATTGCCTAAGGCGGCCTGAACGCTCGGAACATGGGTAGCGGTAAGGGGAAATCTCAGGGTAAGGGCTGTATTAGACCTGTATCTGAGTTCATTCAGGAAGAGGACGAAATCACCATCCCGGCGAACAAGGAACGTCTCGGAGGTTTTGCTGGGAGTAGGCCATGACTGGATGAAGGGATAGAGGAAGTCCGCCGCCTTACTCCGGAGAACCACAATCGCTATGGGACGGCCGCTGTTATCAGGGATCGGCGCCACGGCATCTATGTAAATAATACCTTTAGAATCACGAAAAAAATTACTAAAAACCTCTGTACGGTCTTTAAGGGCAACCTCTATGGCCTTCATCGTGGCCCGGTCAACTGGGGCGGGATTGGGGTTGTCCGATAGCAGGATGTTGCCCCTTGTATCCAGAAAAAGGGCGTCTGCATAGATAGTGACTTTCCTGTTGATATTCAACTGTATCTGAAGTGCTGCTCTGGCGCTGGGGTTCGTTGGATCTTGAAGCAAGCGCGCCATCTCCCTGCGTACAATAGGACCGGGTACTCTGTGAATATCCGCAAGCCTCTGCCTTCGCCAGTCCTGTATAAAATCGGCCTTGAGTTTGGCAATCGCGGATATATCCTCGTAGTTATCACTCATTATGCGTTTAGCTTCATAGCGGTAATAAAGAACGCCGAGGAAAATGAACCCAACGACCACTAAACAGAAAATGGCAACCCACCGATAATGGATCGAACCCGTGATCTTCTCTTTTTTCATGTGAACCCCCTCAGTCCCTAACTGGCCCTTTTCCACGAATCTTTTAAAAAGCCTGATCGTGGATAACAGGAAATTATGATCACCACAAGCACAGCCCCTTCAGCACAACTCAATCTGTTTTTTATGATTGCTTCCGCGGCGATCATATCCTGTGGGGTCGTCTCCGGGGCAGGAAACGGATCAGGTTCTAAACACCCTCCTCCATCGGCAGGAGGAAACTCCGGACGCCGGCGCGGGGTTGATCCTGCTTGATTTCTCGGATTCGCTCGCGGATCCCGGGTATCTCCTTATCGGCCACGGCCATCAGAAGGACAATACCCATCCCCATGCACATCACTCCCTCCCGATCTGCATCACCCCCATCGCCCGCTTCAAATTCGCCCGGCTGATGTTGAAGTCGCCGAGGGCGTTGAAGTGATCCGCTCTGGCTTTTGTGAGAATCGTCTGGGCGTCGATGACACCGGTCGACGTCCCCACCTGTTCCCGGTACCGCTCTGTGTTGATCCGGTAATTCTCCTCAGCCTGTTCGATCGCCTTTTTTGTCACCTGGATTTGCATTTCCGCCTCATGGAGGAGGAGGAATGCATTTTTCACTTCCAGTGTGATCTGATCCCGGATATTGGTCAGGATATGCGCGGTCTGGTTCTCCCGGCTCTGTCCCGAAGCCACGCGGTGCTTCGTTTTCCCCCACTCCCAGAAGGTCCAGTTCGCAACGGCCAGGATCGTCCAGTTCTCCTGGTCTTTGTATGGACTCCCCTTCACGCCCGGCGTATCGCCGTATTTCGCGTAGTTTCCTACGAGGCTGATATTCGGATAGTATTCGCTCTTCAAGCGTTTGACGATGCTCCGCGCCTGTTCCACCCGGAGCAGGTAAGACCGGATTTCGGGCCGGTTCTCCAGGGCCTCGGCCATGCAGGCCTCCAATCCCTTTTCATAGGGGAGTGCATTCAGGATATCTTCAATCTCCACAGGGGCATTGATATCGCGCCGCAGGACCGTATTCAATTTCGCTTTGGCCATCTCTACGCCGTTTTCCGCCCGGACGAGAAACTGCCGGCTGTTGGCCAGCTCCACCTCGGCATAGAGGAGGTCGTTGCGGGGGATGAGGCCGACGTCGTAAAAACTCTGGGCGGTATCCCGGTGGGCGTTCAGCTGCTCGACGGACTGCCTTGCGACAATGAGGATCCTTTCTGCTTTCAGGATGTTGAAATAGGAGACCTTCACGTCCCGGACGATGTTCTGGACCGTTCCGACCTCCTCCAGGCGGGCGATCTCTGCGGACAGACGGCTCGCCTCATAGTTTGCCAGGATACCGCCCCCGGCAAAGAGGGGTTGCCGCGCTTCGAGAGACCAGTTGTAATTGTCCCTGGTCCCTGCCTGGTAGGTATTCGGCGGTATCGTCACCGATCCCATCGGGGGTGGCAGGTTTAAAGACGATCCCGGTGAGGTGACGGTCGGATCGGTATTGAGGCGGGTATAGCTGTAAGAGGTGCTGAACTTCGGGAGGAATCCGGTGAAAGCCTCCCTCTGCTGCGCCTCGGCCCCCCGGATCCCTTCCCTGGCCGCATGAATGAGGACGCTTTGCTTCAAGGCCGTCTCGATACACTCCTGCAGCGACAGCGGCTTGGCCGTCGCCGCCGCCCAGACGCCGGACCCCGATGCGGCAACCAAGACAATGGCTGTTCCGCAGAGAAACCACCCTTTAGTGCGCATTGTTCACGACCCCCTTTAAAAAAATGTCGGTTACAAGAGGAATTCATAGACTCTAATCAAGCATGTCCCTGAGCATGGGAAGCTGCAGGTCCATCGCCCGCTTTCCTTCTTCGATAGACTCATCCGCCCGGTTGAATTCCATGAGCCCGATATGAGCGAGCTTCGGTTTGACGAGGATGTCCGGCGGGTCGGCGAGGAGCCTCTGGCGGGTGATGGAATCCTGCATGATCTTCACGGAGGTAGCCATCACGTCGAAGAGCGACGGCCCCCGCTCCGGTTGTTCCTGGAAGAGCTGCCGGAAAAGGGTAAGATTCCTCTGCTGAGTTGTGTGATTCAAAAAGGCCGCCCAGCGACCCTGTGCGTGGGAAGAAACCCCGTTCTTGTGGTTGCCGTTGTTGTTCGGAGGGTCGGCCATCCGACGGAGCCGCGGTTTTCCCATGATGTCCGAATTCAGATTGACCGCAACGATGATGTCCGCACCCATTGCCCGGCAGGGCGATACGGGTACTGGATTCACCAGCCCCCCGTCCACCAGCCACTGACCGTTACGCCCGTAAGGAGTGAAAATGCCGGGGAGCGACATGCTCGCCCGAATGGCGTCGATAAGGGATCCCTCTCGGAGCCAAACCTCTTTGCCTGTCTTCAGATCGGTCGCGACAGCGGAAAAAGGCACCGGCAGCTCCTCGATCATCGGATCGGACAGGACTCCCCGCAGATATCCGCTGATCTTCTCGCCTTCAACCAGTCCGGAACGGGGGATCTGCACGTCCATGAAACCGATGATGTGCGACCAGGAAAGCTTCCGGACCCACCTATCCAGAGGATCGAGAAATCCGGCCGCGAAGGAACCGGCAACGAGCGCACCGACGGAGGCGCCACAGGTGAAATCGATCGGTATGCCCCCCTCCAGCAGGCTCCGGATCACACCGATATGAGACCAGCCCCTGGCAGACCCGCTGCCTAACGCAATACCCACTTTCTTTGTCAATGGACGTTTCTCCTTTTTGTAACTGCATTTTGCGGCACCCTAACACATTCACCGGTCCGATGCGAAAAAAATGTCCCGTGGAGAAAATATTCCGTCCTCCCGATGACCGGGAGCGCAACCCGTAAGCCCTGCCTTGTAGGCGGATTAAGGGGCGCAATAACAAAGCGACATCTTCCTTGCCGGGAAGCCCCGCCCTGTGGACGGGGAGCTTCACATTGAAAGGCGGGATAAGATTCTTGACTTTGAAAGCATTTTTTGTTCAGATGGCAATTCTTTAGGAGCGATGTTCCAGGATGTCAAAAGCGAAGATGATCCTCCGTAACCGCAACATCATTTTTCTGCTCGCCCTGACCGCCGGCCTCCTCTTTCCTTACGCGGTCCCGGTCACCCGGCATCTGGTTCTCCCCGCCCTGGCGCTGGCGATGGCCCTCTCCATGATGGACATCACAAGCGACCGCTTTCTCCGCCCCCGCTCCCTCTTCTTCCCCGCCCTGCTCGGGATCATTATGAGTTACATCATCCTCGGAAACATCATCATCGGCATTTCCGCCCTCGTGATTCGCGATGAGATGCTCTGGACCGGTTTTGTCCTGCTTGCGGCGGCGCCTCCGGCCGTCGCAGTGATCCCTTTTTCCGGTTTCCTCCGCGGCAACGGCCCGCTTTCCTTGATCGGAACGGTGGGGGCGTATCTGGGTGCGCTGGTGATCATACCGCTGATCTCCTTCAAGCTTCTCGGCTCCGCAACGTTCGATCCTTACAAACTCCTCCTGATCGCCCTTGAGCTCATTCTCCTCCCATTGGCGGTTTCACGTCTGCTGATCAGGTGGGGGTGGAACAAGCGGATCGAATCCTCCCGCGGCGCCATCACGAACTGGAGTTTCTTTGTCGTCTTCTACACGATGGTCGGCCTGAACCACAACATCATTCTCATTCACACGACGACCCTGCTGCCTGTCGTAATCATCGCCATGATCACCATGTTTATCCTTGGTTTTTTGATCGAGTGGGTCTGCCACCTCTTCCAGATCTCAACAGAGACCCGGACCAGTCTTGTTCTCCTTGGCACACTCAAGAATCAGGGGTTGGCTGGCGGCCTCGCCCTGACGCTCTTTGGTCAGGAGGCTTCCCTTCCCGCAACGGTTTCCACCATGATCATGATCTTCTACGTCATCTGGCTGGATTTCAAGAAACGTTGGGATTGAAATACACGAGAAGGGAGCTCTGCGAAATGGTCGCGAGCGGTATGATCCGGGTCCCGGTCGAATGAGAAATTTTCGATACCCCTCTCACGGATCTTTTTCTGGAAAGACGGCCCGGTTAATGGTAGAATCAAGCGTTCAACCATGAAGAAGAGAACTCAGTCAAAAAGGAGGAACGTCTCATGAAATGCAACATCGGCAAAACGGACCGTATCATCCGAGTCATCATCGGACTTGCCATCATCTGGGCGGGATTCTATTATGAGAACTGGTGGGGAGCCATCGGCATCGTCTTTCTTGTCCCCGCGGCTATAGGCCACTGCCCTCTCTATGTCCCCTTTAAATTTTCGACCTGCCGAAAGGATGATTAATGTTTTATGCAAACAGATCGCGAGGATTACAACCGGGGCCACCGCCGGCGTCTGAACCAGAAATTCATGAACTCGGGAATTGAGACCCTTCATGAATACGAGGCATTGGAGCTCCTGCTCACTTATGTCATCCGGCGGCAGGATGTGAAAAGACGGGCCAAGGCGCTCCTCGAAAAGTTCGTTTCCGTCAAAGGGATTCTCGATGCGGAGATCGACGATCTGAAGCAGATCGAGGGGATCGGCGAGAGTTCCGCGGTCTTCTTCAAACTCGTCAAGGAAACGGCCTCGCTCTACCTCAAACAGAAGGCAAAGGAGAAGAAACAGGTCACCTGTACGAGCGAGCTTTTGGACTTCTGCAAGACGGTCATGGGCGGGAAAAAGGACGAGGAGTTCTGTGTCATCTACCTCGACGTCCAGAACCAGATCATCGAATTTGAAACGGTGCAGAAGGGGGTCGTCAACCAGGCCGTGGTCTACCCACGGCAGGTCCTGGAAAGCGCCCTGAAAAAAAAGGCCTCGGCAATCATCCTCGCCCATAACCACCCTTCCGGCCATGTGCGCCCTTCGGATGCCGATATCCGTCTCACGAAGACGATCCAGGAGACGGCAAAGGTGCTGGACATCCTCGTCCACGACCACATCATCATCGGGGAAAACCGCTTTTTCAGTTTCCGGGAAGAGGGGCTGATGCCCTGATGCAGTGATCTGATCGTCTTATATGATGATGCGGATGGTGATGATGCGTGTGGCCTGATGATCTTTCTTTAACAGGCGGCAGGTCTACTTACGCCGCGCGTCGACCCTCTCTTTGAGCTCCTTGCCGACTTTGAAGAAGGGGAGTCTCTTGGGTGAAACCTTTATGCTTTTTCCGGTCTTGGGGTTTCTGCCCGTATAGGCGTCATATTCCCGCACGACGAAGCTTCCGAATCCCCTGATTTCGATCCGGCCGTTTTTCTTGAGTTCACCTGTAAACCCTTTGAATACCAGATTAACCAGGTCAATCGCCTTCTTTTCCGTTAGGTTTTCCTTTCGACTTAACGCCTCAATGAGTCCCGATTTGTTCATGACCTCCTCCTTAGAATGGCCTACTACGGTTACACCCCACGCACTGGGTAAAAAAAGCCGGGTTTGTTTAATAACGTGATAATATATCTTTATTTTCGGCGACTATTATTTATTTTCAATTGAATGTCAAGACAATTTTTTTGCTTCTTCCGGGTTCCCGCCAGCGCCAGAAGCCTTTCCACCTCCCGCTGGGTCATCATACGCCAGGTTCCTTCGCGGAGGGGGGCGAGAAGGATATCCGCCACGGCGACACGGATCAGGCGGGTGACGGAATGGCCGACGGAGTCGAAGGCGCGTCTGATCACGCGGTTTCTGCCGTCGGTGAGGGTGATTGTCAGCCAGGTGCTCCCGGGGTTCGTCTTTTCAAGTTGAATCGCCGCCGGTAAAAATTTTCCATCGGGAAGGTCGATCCCCTTTTCCAGGGCTTTGAGCTCCCCCTTGAGGAAACACCCCTCCACCTTGATGCGGTAGGTCTTCGGGATTCCAAAGCGGGGATGCTGGAGCCGCTGGGCAAACTCCCCGTCATTGGTCAATATGAGAAGCCCCTCCGAGTCGTAGTCCAGACGTCCTACCGGATACACACGCCCCGCAACACCGTTGAGAAGATCCGTCACTATGGGCCTCCCCTGCGGGTCGCTGAGGGTGGTCACATACCCTTTCGGCTTGTGCAGCAAGAGGTAGATCTTCTCCGTCTCCAGAGAAACGAGCCTGCCGTCCACCCGGATTTCATCCTTTTGAGGGTCCGCCTTCTTTCCCGGCACGGTCACGACGATCCGGTTGACGCTGATGCGCCCCTCGGCGATCATCTTTTCCGCCGCCCGGCGGGAGGAGATGCCGGCCCTGGAGAGAATCTTCTGCAGACGCTCTTCCGTCATACACGCTTGCCTCGCTCTGATGCTAATTCTGCAAATCCTTCAACTCCCGGAGGGTCGGCAATTCGGACAGATCCATCAGATTGAAGACCTCGAGAAATTTCTTGGTGGTTCCGTAAATGATGGGCTTGCCGGGAACATCTTTCCTGCCTACGATCCGGACGAGCTTTTTCTCCAGGAGCCCCTTGAGTGCTCCGCTCGCATCGACGCCGCGTATCCGGTCGATCTCGGACTTGACGAGCGGCTGGCGGTAGGCGACCACGGCCAGGGTCTCGAGGGCGGCCGGCGATAGCATCGCTGGCCTTGCGGCCTTCAATTTCCGTATCCAGGGGGCCATATCCTGCCTCGTCCGGAACTGGAAGCCGCCGGCAACCTCTATAAGGCAGAACCCTCCTCGCCTCGCTTCGTGCTCCCGGACCAGTTTCTCAAGGAGAGCCGTAATCTCCTTCTTCTCGGTATCGGGCATGATTTCCGCCACCCGCTCTGCGGTCAAAGGGGCTTCGGAGGCAAAGATGATCGCCTCGATTATCGCCATTTTTCCTTCCATCACTTGTCCTCTATGAAGCCGTCACCCCTCCACCGCCAGAAACAGCCTGATTGTACCGAAAGGCCCCGACTGGTAGGCCTTGATCATCCTGAGTTTCATCAGCTCCAGGATCGCAAGAAACGTGTAGACGATCCCTTTTCGGTCCGTCCTCTCTCCGAGCAGTTCCGTGAAAGTCAACTGCTTTTTCTCGGACAGCCGCTCCATGATCTCGTTAATACGGTCCGTCAGGGACATCCTCTCCGTATCGATGACCAGGTCATCTGATTTGTCAAGACCTGCGATGATCGCGCGAAAGGCTTGCACGAGCTCAAAAATGCCGACCTCGATCGTTGCCT
>Ga0180732_1001906_pt1 | contig 11892 bp, 9 predicted proteins | sample KR11_01MetaG_FD_148674 | JGI IMG/M metagenome (GOLD analysis project Ga0180732, IMG submission 148674) | Groundwater microbial communities from the Olkiluoto Island deep subsurface site, Finland - KR11_0.1 MetaG | ecosystem: Environmental > Aquatic > Deep subsurface > Groundwater | place...
TCAGGATGAAGTGGTGAAAATCGCCAGATCCGCAGGCATACGGTTCATGGGGCCCAACGGTATGGGGATCTATACATCAGCGGTGCGCCTGAATACGGCCTTTGATTTTTCCCCGGAACCCGGAGGGATATCTTTTATTTCCCAGAGTGGCACCATGGGGGCGTATCTGCTGGAAACGGCCAACGACAAGGGGTACGGGTTTAACACGTTTCTCAGCGTGGGGAACCAGGCCGACCTTTCCATGGCGGATTATATCGAATATCTGGGAGAGGATGACCGCACCAAGGTGATCGTTCTTTACATTGAAGGACTTAAGGACGCGGACCGTTTTCTCAAAAACGCAAAAGAAGTGATTCGGAAAAAACCCATCATCGTTTATAAATCCGGAAGCGGGGAAGACGGCGCCAGGGCCACCATGAGCCACACGGCATCCATCGCCGGGTCCGACCAGATGTTTGATGCAGCCTGCAAACAAGCGGGGATTATCCGGACCTATGACGTAAGCCATGCCTTTGACATTGCCGAAGCCCTGTCCAAACAACCGTTGCCCAAGGGAAACAATGTGGGAATCGTGGCCTCCGGCGGCGGTATGTGCGTGGTGTCCACGGATGCCTGCAATGGCTATGGGCTTCGGGTGCCGGAGCTGGATGCGGATACCATGAACAAGATCGCCAAGCACCTCATTGCCCATGCAGCCCCGCCGAGAAATCCCGTGGACTTGGCTGCGGACCCCAATTCCATGACCCTGGCCAATGTGGTGGAGCTTCTGGCCAAGAACCCCAACATCCATTCCATCATCACCGATGCGCCCCTGTGGGGGGTCAGCCCGGAAACCATTCGAGACAAGATCAATGCTGCAGAGATTATTTCCATGGTGCCTGAAAAATACGGCAAGCCCCTCATTGCCCTGGCCATGAAAACCAAGATGGAAGGCATTGTGTTTGATGTGATGAGAAAAAAGAATATCCCCTTTTATGAATTTCCCAAGGAAGCGGCACGGGCGGTTTATGGTCTGTATATGTATGCCCGGCTCCAGGAGAGATTTGCTTCCTTATCCTAAGGGACTGTATCTAACGGTTGTTGCTGCTTTTTCATCCACTGGTTCGCTGCCGTGAGCACCGGGTCCCAGACCGGGCCGAAGGGCGGTGCATAGGCCAGGTCGCACTGACTGAATCGGGCCACGGTCATGCCGGAGGATAAGGCTACGGCAGGGGCATTGATCCGGTGGGCCACCCCTTCTTTTCCCACCATCTGAACCCCCAGCAGTCTTCCTGTGGTCTTGTCCCCCACCATCTGGACCCTGATGGTTTCGGATCCGGGATGGGCATGGGCTCTGGATCTTGAATGAATGATTTCCTCTTCCGGGTCAAATCCTGCTTGTTTTGCCTCCTCCATACCCAGGCCCGTTCGGGCCACTTCAAGATCAAAAACCTTGAACACGGCGGTTCCGGCCACCCCTTCCAGGGTGACATCTTCTCCGCAGATAGCGTCTGCCACGGCCCAGCCAGCCCGATTGGCCCTTAAGGCCAGAGGAATCCATGTTTTTTCCCCGGTAACCACATGATAGGCATCAGAACAGTCTCCCGCGGCATAAATATCCGGTGCAGAGGTTCTTAAGCTTCTGTCCACGGCAATGGATTTTCCGGGGCCGAGTTCCAACCCTGCCCCGGCAGCAATCTCGCTGTTGGGGACCACACCGGTGGCGACAAGGATCAGGTCGGCATCAAGGGAACCCTCGGAATACACCACTTGAAGTCCGCCGGTTTCTATGCCCCGAATTTCTGTTACCCGACTTCCTGAATACAGTGTCACACCCCTTGAAGTGAGTTCCTCTTTGACCATCTCGGCCAGATCCCGGGCCATCCAAGGCAGGAAGGTCTCCCGGGGCTTGATCATGCTGACCTGAATGTCCCTTTCCCGAAAAGCTTCGCACATCTCCAGGGCAATATACCCCATGCCCAGGATCACAGCCTTTTTCACCGGATGGGTTTGAAGAAAGGCCTTGATATTTCTACCCTGCTCCAGGTTTTTCAAATAGAGCACTCCGGGAAGGTCATGGCCCGGAATATCCGGTTGAATGGGTCTTGCCCCGGTGGCGATGAGAATTTTGTCATAGGGAAGCTCAAAACCGGTTCCGTCTCTTTTTTTGCCGGAAACTGTTTTCCGTTTCAGGTGGAGGGTTTGAGCCGTGTGGCCGGTCAGTACCTGAATCCCCTGTTTTTCCCGGAAGACTCGGGCTTCTCTCACCACAAGATCGTTCATATCCCTTTTTGTATCAGCGATATTATACGGCATACCGCAGGCGCTGTAGGAAACATCCTCGGTTTGTTCCAGAACCGTAACCGTAAGATCCGGTTGGTTCCTTTTGGCACGGCTGGCGGCGCTCATGCCAGCAGCATCTCCGCCGATAATTAAAAAGTTCATGTCCGCCTCCTTTGAGGGTTGGTGAAAAAGCATGAAAGGTAAATTTACCAGTCCCCGGGTAAAATGTAAAGCCCGCTCCTCCGGGTTTCAGGGTAACCGCATTTGATTCTCAAAGGGAAGGATTGAGCGGAATGGATGCCCCGTTTGCAAAGCTTATGTTGTCTGAGCCATTTAGGATGCCTTGGGCAAGCGCCTGCCTCTATATAGCTTGGCAGTTCATCAAAATAATTCACACTCCATTGTTATTTATTATTTCTACTGCGCTTGCCATAGGCATCCTTGGTGGCGAGTTCATAAGATTTGCAAACGGGGCATCCATAGAGCGGCTTGCTTGCACGCAAACCCCCAAAATCCCCGGATTGCCAATCATTTTCTAAATGCGGTTGCCCTGCTCCGGGTTTGGTATTTGCCGAAAAGTTATGAATTGTGCTATAGATCATATCCCTATGTATCCAATCCTTCTCACGCTTAAAACCATTTCCAGAGCAAAGCTGTCCGGCCTGATGATTCTCTCCGGACTTCTGGCTGTTTTGGTGGTGGCGGGGCTTGTGGCAGCCATCACCGGGTTGACTGCAACCCTGGTTCATTTTAAAACCGGCTGGCTGGATACGGTTTTTAACTGGGTCACGGGAATTGCTACCGGCATCGGCGGATGGTTCATGCTCCCGGTGTTTACCGTTCTCATCGGCGGCATCTTCCAGGAAACCGTGATTCAGAAAGTGGAAAGAACCTATTATCCCGGAGCTTTGCAAAAACAAGGGCCTACCTTCTGGGCGGATCTTGCACACGATATCCGGTTTACCCTAAAAGCCCTGTTTCTCAACCTGCTGGCCATGCCTTTCTATTTCATCGGCATCGGGTTTGCCATTTCCATTGTTCTCAACAGCTATCTTTTGGGCAGGGAATTTTTTGAAGGCGTTGCAGGATATCACCTTGGAAAGGATGAAGCCGGGGAACTTGCAAGAAAACATCCACGGATGGTCTACGGCGGAGGGTTTGCCATCACCCTTATTTCTCTTGCCCCGGTGTTGAACCTGTTTGTGCCCATCCTTGCCGTGGTGTGGATGGTGCATGTGTATCACAGAATTCAAGAGCAGGGAAAGTAATTCAAAGGGCATTCAAACGCCCTTCGCTGGCTTGTCTTGGATTAAACTTATTGATTACGGGTATGTTCATCCATGAATAAAATTCTTTTTGTCTATGATCCCGACTTGTCCAAGAAGAATCGGCAATTCACCGTGCGTTTATCGCAAGCCGTCAGGGCCGGGAAGCAATGGGCTTTGGAAAACCCCGCCAAAATCTATTATGTTAAGGATCTTGCCCGGATTGCATCCATTGCTGCGGATAAAACCCTTCTCAAAATCGCCCTGGACAGCGAGATGGGGTTGAGGAAGCTTGAGGCCCGGTTTCATTCCAGCCAGTCCGAATATACCTGCCTGAGAATTCAGACGGATTTGCTCCATGCGTTCATCACAGATTGCCGGCAAAAGCAAATCCTGGTTCACGGGGATGGGCGCGTCACAGATTTTCGAATCTTTAGAAACATTCTTCCCGAACTCTCCATTGAGGGGGATCGATTCGACCTTCTACTGGCGGGGCAGAGCTTTTCTGAAAAAGATTACATTGTCGCTCCCATTCCGGTGACGGTGGTCTCGGGTAATCGTATTGTTCAACTGAAGGAAAATATCACCCATTCTTTTCTTGCGGCCATTCCCATCCGTGAAAAGCTCACCGAAAGCCGGCGGGAATCCCTGTTAATGGAGTATTCCATGATTCCGGGAAAGGTCGGCATCCTTTCCGGCAAGCAGAAAGAAGAAAAATATACTTCCCATGACGATGGCATGCCAGTTCTGGATTTCAAGGAATCCCTTACAAAAGCAAAGCTCATTTTTTTCTATGGCAGGATGGCAGTAAAAGATACGGATACCCGGCAGATGCTTTATGAGGCCGCCACCGATGCCAGGATTATTCGGGATTCCAAGAAAGAGAGCGAGTTTAGGGAAAGGCTCTTGGCCTATGGCTTTTTTGTACGACCCAAGGAGGAGTATAACTGGTTCCTTTCCTCCAGGTCTCTTTCATCGGTTCTGCCGGTTCTGGAAAAGGCCGGGTTTCATGTGATGGTGAACCATCGAAACCTCACCCATGGAGCCGAACTGGGGTGGAAAGTTTCCGCCGACAAGGATCACATCCATTTAAAAGCCCGGGAAACTTCCCATGGTTCTGTGGAAAACCCCGAGGCCCTGTTTGCGGCTTTCCGGAACCATCGGCTCTTTTATGAAAAAGCGGACGGATCTTGTGGACTGATTTCAGACGAGATACGTTCCCTGCTGGCCGGTTTATCCCTGAACGGAACCTTTACCCGTGGAGGGCTTCGATTCAACCGAAGGGATTTTTCATGGGTCGGTGAAAAGCTCCGGAAAATCAAAGGGGTGGAAACAGACCCCTCCTATGGAGCCCTGCAAACTTTTGCCCGAGATTTTGACGGGATTCAGGAATATGCGGTTCCCGAAACCCTTGCAGATGTTTTAAGGCCCTATCAGACTCTGGGGTTCAACTGGCTGAAGACCTTGAATCATCTGGGCTTAAACGGTATTCTTGCTGATGACATGGGCCTTGGAAAAACCCTTCAGATTCTTTGTCTCCTCCAAAGTCTCAAAACGGAAAACAGGTTGTCCGGTCCGGTGCTTCTCATTGTACCCAAAACCCTCATGTTCAACTGGGAACTGGAAGTTAAAAAATTCACTCCGTCCCTATCCTGCTATATCTATGCCGGGCCGGAGCGTTCCAGGGCTAAGGAATTTTTACAATCCCGGGATCTGGTTCTTACTTCCTATGGCCTGGTGAGAACCGAGACGGATTTTTTTCAAAGCCAGACCTGGGGGTATATCATTCTGGATGAAGCCCAGGCCATTAAAAATCCCCGGGCAGAGGTTGCCAGGGCTATCAAGGCCATCGCCTGCGAAAAGCGCCTGGTCATCACCGGAACGCCGGTGGAGAATTCGCCAACGGATCTGTGGAGCCTGTTTGATTTTCTCATGCCGGGGTTTTTATACGGCCTGCAAAAATTTAAAACCAAATACGGGACGGGAAAATCAGCCCTGGCCGAACTCCACACCAAAACCCGGCCCTATATTTTAAGGCGATTGAAAAAAGACGTATTAAAAGAGCTCCCCCCGAAAACCGAAGTCACGATCTTCTGCGATTTTACGAACGACCAGAAAACAGCCTATCATAAGGCCCTGGAAGAGGCCAGGGAGGATATCAGCACCGGGCAGGGTCGAAAGCCTGTGGAGATATTAAGGCTCCTGACCAAACTTCGGCAAATCGCCTGCCATCCGGAACTTGTATTGAAAACGAGCAAAGAAGGGAATGAAAGCGGTAAGACCGAAGCCGTATGTCACCTGGCGGAAAGTATTCTGGCCGAAGGGCATAAGATTCTTGTTTTTTCCCAGTTCACCGGCCACCTGAAGCTGGTGGAAAATGCGTTTCATCAAACCGGATTAAAAACTTTTTACCTGGACGGACAAACCCGGGACAGGGCCGTCGTGGTTCAAAAGTTTCAATCCTTCAAAGGGGCGTCCGCCTTTTTCATTTCCCTTAAAACAGGAGGAACCGGCCTGAATCTCCATGAAGCCGATTATGTTTTTCTCCTGGATCCCTGGTGGAATCCAGCGGTTGAAAACCAGGCCATCGACCGATGTCACAGGATAGGCCAAAAACAACCCGTCACCGTGTATCGGTTTATCACAAGGGGTTCCATCGAAGAAAAGGTTATGGCCCTCAAACAGGTGAAAAACCAGATGGTGGAAGCTGTGATTCAGGCCGCCGAACCGGCTTTCGCGCCCTTGGATGAAGCTTCCATGCGGGATTTGATTTTTTCAGATGGATAAGTCCTGATGACCAAGGGTACGGAATACGCTTATCTGAAAAAGGTGAATCCGGATTATTTAACTATTGCCTTTGATTATTTCTTAAATTATGTTGGCGTCAAGAAGCTTTACTCGCACGGGCAATAGAGCCCCAGCAGTTTCCCGATTATAGAATCAAATGATCTGCCTGCCATAAAAATTCAAAACCATTTTTTTAACGAAGTTCATATTCACGAGGAGAAAAACATGACAGACGGAACGCACCAGGAAGTGAAATTTTACGGATGGATCAATGTGGTATTTCTTTTTCTGCTTTACGCCATCGTGATGGGGTTTGTTTTTTACGGATTTACGGTGATTTTCCCGGCCATGCTGAAAGCCCAGGGCTGGGGCCGGGGGGAAGCATCCCTGGGCCATACCATTCGTGGGCTAGTGGTGGGATTCATGGCGCCCCTTGCCGCCGTGAGCATTGGAAAACTGGGTGCCAAAAAAACCCTGGGGATGGGTCTTCTGGCGGGCGCTCTGGCCTTGACCCTCCTTGGAACGGTCACCAGCAAGCTTTGGCACTGGACCCTCATTTGGGGTTTCATGATGCCGGCTGCTTTTTCCCTGGGTGGGCTGCTTCCTATTCAGACCACGGTGAATTTCTGGTTTAATACCAAAAGAGCCATGGCCACCGGCATCGTCATGACCAGTGCCGCCATTGCGGGAACCGTGGCTGCGCCTTTTTACACCTTCATCATGGCTAAAACCGGCGGTTGGCAGGTGGGATGGCTGGTGGGGGCAGGATTGTGCGCTGTGGGTTTCATCCTCACGTTTTTCATCAAAAATACCCCCCAGAGCATCGGTCAGTTCCCGGACGGTATTGATCCCGATGCCGCACCCAAGACAGGGGTGAAAGCCAAAGCCAAGGGGGTTTACCAGACCAAGACCCCATGGACCCTGAAAGAAGCCCTGCGAACCCGGGTGGTTTGGCTCCAGATGGTTTGCATGATCGGCCAGGTCTGGGCCCTCTATATTGTAACTGTCCACGGAGTTCTGCATCTTATCGACAAGCAGCTCAATCCCATGCAGGCGGCCTCCGTGCTTTCCACCCTGATCCTGTGTTCCGGCATTGCCCGGTTTCCCATGGGGGTTCTGGCAGACAGAATCGAGCCCCGTATCATAACCGTCTTTGCCCTGCTGGGCATGGGTATCGCCCTTTTGGGAATTTGGCAGGCACCCCAAAACGTCACCTTTTTAATGGCCATTGCGGGGGTTTACGGATTTTCCTTCGGGGCCACGGTCATCATGTTCCCCATGCTCACGGCCAACTATTTCGGACCTGCGGCCTTTGCGCCCATCAATGGCTTCATAACTCCCATTCTGATTCTGGTGGCAGCCCCGGTGCCGGTTGTGGCAGGCATGATTTTCGATCACTATAAAAGCTATGATCTGGCGTTTATTCCCATTATCATTTTTGTGTTCATTGCTGCCGTCTGCGCTTGGTTTCTGTATCCGCCCCAAAAGAAAGCCATTGCAAGCTGAAAAACCTTTTTTTTGCTCCTTGCCATCTTTTTATCGCCACAGCATTTGCGTGGCATATAGTGCCTATTCAGAAAAGGTAATCGTTCATGAGCAACACCCTTGAAAACAAAAGAGGCAAATTTTACGGCTGGAATAATGTGGTCCTCCTGTTTCTGGTTTATTCGGCGGTCATGGGGTTTCTATTCTACGGATTTACCGTGATTTTTCCGGCCATGATCACGGCCCAAGGGTGGGGGCGGGGAGAAGCCTCTTTTGCCCATACCATTCGAGGCTTTATCGTTGGATTCATCGCTCCCCTGGTGGCGTATTCCATCGGAAAAATCGGCAACAAAAAAACCATCCTGGTGGGTTTGTCCTTTGGCGTTGTGACCCTTTTTCTATTGGGAACCGTGGTGGACCAGCTCTGGCAGTGGACCCTCATCTGGGGATTTATGATCCCCATCACCTATGCTTTTTCCGGCGGGCTTTCCATTCAGACCACGGTGACTTTCTGGTTCAACAAAAAAAGGGCCACGGCGCTGGGGGTTGTGCTTTCAGGAGGCGCGGTGGCCGGGTTTGTCGCGGCCCCGTTTTTCACCTTTTTGATGCAAAAAGCAGGCACCTGGCGGGTGGGTTGGCTGGCGGTTTCAGGGATTTTATTGATGGCCCTGATCGTCTCCCTTTTTATAAAAAACAAGCCCTCGGATTTGGGTCAGGTTCCGGACGGCATTGCCCCGGAAGTGGCCGCCAAGGCAGCAAGTCAGACGGTTCAGAAAAAAAGCAAAACCCCGATCTATCAAACCCATGAAGTCTGGACCGTCAAGGAAGCCTGGAAAACCCCTTTCCTATACCTGCTCATGATCTGCCGATTCGGCCAGGGATGGGCCCTTTCCCTGGTCACGGTTCACGGGGTGCTGCACCTGATCGGATCGGGTCTTTCCAAGATGGAGGCTGCATCGGTGATCAGCACCCTGGTCCTGTTCAGCGGGATTTCCCGATTTCCCATGGGCATGCTGGGAGACCGGATATCCCCCAGAGTGCTCACGGCCATTGCCCTGGCCGGCATGACCCTCACCATGGTGGGTCTATGGATTGCGCCGAAAAATCTGCCGTTGCTCCTGACCATTGCAGGCGCCTACGGGTTATTCTTCGGAGCCACGGTGATCCTCATGCCCGCCCTGATTGGAAATTATTTCGGACCTGCAGGGTTTGCTCCCATTAACGGTTCCATGGGACCCATCACCACCTTCATCACAGCGCCGTTTCCCATGGTGGCCGGGTATCTCTTTGATCATTACAAGAGCTATGATTACGTGTTCATGGGGGTTGTGGCCTTTATGACGGTTTCCACCCTGTGCGCCGCTTTGATGGTGCCGCCCAAAAAAAAAGCAGCAACAGCATAGGCTAAGAGAAAACGGAGGGAAAGCCTGGTACTCGCGTAAGAACAAACCCTGTGTCTACCCAATTTAGGAATGTCCCCGAAAGCCCGGGCTATAACAAATCCACCGCCACCGACAAGGTAGGGCCGATTTCCCGGTTCAATACCAGATCGGCATAGCCATCCATGCCGGTGGGGTCACGGTTGACAATCACTAGTTTGGCGCCGTTCCTTCGGGCCATAAGCGGAAATCCGGCGGCCGGATATACCACCAGGGAAGAACCGATGGCGATGAAAAGATCGCAATCCAGGCAAAAAAGTTCGGCCCTTTGCATTTCCTCAACCGGCATGGCCTGGCCGAAGGAAATCACGGCGGTTTTTATGATGCCTCCGCAGGCATGGCAGACCGGAAGGGTTTCATTGTCCTCAAAGATTTTTTGGACATCCGCCATTTCAAACCGTTTTTCACAATCCAGGCATTTGGCGTACCCGGCATTCCCATGAAGTTCCACCACCTGGCGTTCCGGAACCCCGGACTTTTGGTGCAGTCCATCGATGTTCTGGGTGATGACGGCGGTCACCTTGCCGGTTTCCACCAGTTTTGCTATTGCCATATGCCCGGCATTGGGCTTCGCGTGGGTGATGGGTGAATCGGAATTGAACCTTCTTCTCCAGGATTCCTTGCGGATTTCCTCAGAGGCCATGAAGTCGCTGAAATCTATGGGTTTCATCTTGGTCCAGATGCCGCCGGGACTTCGGAAATCCGGAATTCCGGACTCCGTGCTGATCCCGGCTCCGGTAAACACCACGGCCTTTTTACTTTCCCGAAGCATGGATCTCAATTTCTCTATTTCTTCAAGGTATTTTGCATCCATTTTATTTTCCCCATGTTTTGAAACAAACTCATTTCCCCCCATATTGCCATGAAGGGCATAAAAAGTCACTTTGATTTTCGACGTTCCGAGGGTATGACCCATCCTGTTTTTTCATGGGGAATGAGGGCTAAACATTCCATGCAAGCCAAAAGATATGCTTTACAATTCCCACCACCATTGGTAAATTTGAACACATCTTCAACCGCAACTTTCAGCATATCCATAACGCAATATGTCAGCAAGCGGATCAAACAGGCGTTCCAGGATGAAAAAAACGTCCTGTTCAGATTGGAATAAACCTATTATGTAAAACATTTAAACAAGGAGTCGGCATATGAAAAGCTTTTTTAGATGGCGGATTTTGTTTTTACCGGTCTTGTTGTTCTTTTCAATCGGCTGCGCTACCAATCGTGGAGTGGTGAGCCTCAAGCAATCTGTCACTACCGTTCCGGTTCAATCAAGCGGGAAGAAGGTTTTTATCAAATCCGTGACGGATCAACGTGAATTCCAGGAAAACCCAGCGACCCAGGACATTCCGTCCCTGGGCTTCGGAGGCGCAACGGCCGCTACGGCAGAGATAAAAAAGCGTGCTATTGCAAGGAAACGGAATGCCTGGGGGAAAGCCATGGGCGATATCCTTTTGGAGAATGGCCAGACGGTAGAATCAGTAATATCCGATTCGCTGAAGAGATCTTTCGGTGAGCTCGGCTATGTTGTTTTGAGCAACGAACAGGAGGTTACCTCCGATACCTTGGTGATGGATGCATCCATTCAAAAGTTCTGGGCTTACATGACCCCCGGATTCTGGGCTATCTCCCTATCGTGTGATATTTCAACCACGCTGAGGATCACGGTGCCAAAGTCCAATACGGGTGAGACGGAGACGATCACGGTAAAATCAACGAAAAACTTCCAGACAGCATCCGAAGGAAACTGGATGGAGGTCTTTCATCTGGCCATGGAAAAATATGTCGAGCAAGTCAAAACCAGATTTTCCCGCAGGGAATGACTTCGTGGAGGCAAAAGGAGAAAAACAATGAAGATATTGGCTTTTAACGGAAGTCCTCGAATGGAAAAAGGGATTACGGATTCTATTCTTCAGACCTTCTTGGAGGGCGCGCGATCGGCAGGAGCGGAACCCGAGACCATTTATATCTCCAAGCAGAAGATTAAGTACTGCACAGGTTGCTTCAATTGCTGGTTTGTCCATCCGGGCAAATGCATCCACAAAGACGACATGGCCATGATTCGGGAAAAAATCAAAGCAGCTGATGTTCTGGTATTTGGCTCTCCGGTGTATTTCGACGGGTTTACGGCTCAAATGAAAACACTGCTGGACCGGTTGATTCCCGGCGGTATGCCGTTTATTGAAAATCGAGACGGTCATTCCCGCCATCCCAGCCGGGGGAAAGAACTCAAAACCCGGAAAATGCTTCTGGTATCCACCTGCGGGTTTGGCGAGATAGGCAATTTTGATCCCATCATCCATCACATGAAAGCCATTGCCGCCAACTTTGCTTCCGGAAAATACATGGGAGCCCTGGTCCGCCCCATGGGGGGAACGTTGGAAATGCTGAAAGAGGAGAAACCGGCTGAAGTAAAAGCCATATTCGACGCTTTTCGACAGGCCGGGGTGGAGGCTGTTGCAAAAGGGGAGATATCTGAAGGCCTGCAAGCTGCCGTTGCCAAACCGCTGATCTCGGTAGGCGAATTCGTGAACCGCGCCAACGCCTTGTTTTCTCAACTCATAGACGAGAATAAGAAGTAGCAATGGGATTGCGCCACATTTTTATTTGCGCCATGATCTGTATTCCGGCCTACCTTGTGGGATCCATTCCCT
>Ga0180732_1001907_pt1 | contig 11873 bp, 11 predicted proteins | sample KR11_01MetaG_FD_148674 | JGI IMG/M metagenome (GOLD analysis project Ga0180732, IMG submission 148674) | Groundwater microbial communities from the Olkiluoto Island deep subsurface site, Finland - KR11_0.1 MetaG | ecosystem: Environmental > Aquatic > Deep subsurface > Groundwater | place...
TCAAAGACGGTCGCACCCCTCCGGCACAATGTCCGCCTCTTCGGCGGACAAGCGCCTTCGTCCGCTCCCTTTGTCCAGCCGCCAGCGTCGTCGCTCTGCTCCTCCTCTTGCCTCCGTTGTCGGCTTCCCGCCTTCGGCGGGTCTGCGGCTTTTGCAATGAATCCTCTTTTGCCCTCTGTTCGCTCAACTGCCTTCGGCTTTCGCTCTCTGTTCTCTGATAAAGACAGGGGCAAGCGGACGGCGGCGCTTGCCCCTGTCTATGTTTTCTGACAATAAAAGGATGGTGGTATTCGGAACTTTTGGCTGTATTTGTAAGATTGTTTTTTCAAATTGTATAAAAAGGAAAACTTTTAATACCTATCTCACTTAGAGAATACTTTTTTTGTAGTGGCTAAATTCAATGGAATATTTTATAATCAAAAAATATATAAATTCCGAGAAGTAATTAGCAAACTTTTTTTAAGTTAATGCCTACAATGATTAATATTCTTGTTTTACTGTGAGATGTTATGGGGCATTCCGCAAGGGGGAGAAAAAAATGAAAGTGAAAAAAGTTATGATTAGAAACATTTGGATTTTAATATTAGTTTCATTTACCGGGTGTGCTTTGATACAAAAAAAAGTTATTTTCCCAGATATAACATATTTTATCGGTTCCTCTGATCTTGTTAAATATAAAAGGATTGCAGTTTTACCGTTTTCCGATGCACCTTATGCCCCCCAATCAGGACAAATTATACAGGGATTAGCGAGTCAAGCATTGGCAAAGTTAGGATTTGAGGTTGCCGAAAGAAGTAGATTGAGGACTCTTTTGCAAGAACAGAAAATGAATGCCTTGGGGATTTCCGATATAGACCAATCAATTAAATTCGGAAAGATCTTAGGGGTTAGTGCCATTGTTGTCGGAGAAGTAGGCCAATATATGACACAACAAAGAAAAACAGATACAACATATTCTCCATCTACTAATAAGCGTACAGGACAAATAACTTATAATGCAAAACAAGGGCAGCAATGGATGGAAAGTTATGTTTCATTAACAGTACGAATAATAGATGTTGAAACCGGGGCTTTAATTTTTTCTGGTTCGGGTCAATACAATCAGGGACTTACAAACCCACCCCAACAATTAGCTGAGTATATTTTAGGCCATATATTTGATAAGTGGGGAACCGGAGATGGTTTGACGTCGCTTATGAATGCAGCTGGTAAAGGCCAAACAAAAAAAGTATCTGAGCTTATCAAAGCTGGCGCTAATGTTAATGCGGTAACTGATGGCATAACTGCGCTTATAATGGCAGCGCAGGCAGGTCACGTAGAAATAGTATCCTTGCTAGTAAAAGCAGGTGCAGATGTTAATGCAGGGCCGGTATTGAGTATGGCCGTCTTGTCAGGTCACACAAAAATAGTATCTTTGCTTATAAAAGCGGGTGCAGATGTTAATGCAAGGCCAGTGGTGGGTGCGGCGGCTATAGCAGGTCATGCAAAAATAGTCTCCATACTTATAGAAGCGGGGGCTGATATTAACACGAAAGATAAAAATGGGACGACGGCACTTATGCATGCGACAAACAAAGGCTATACAAAAATAGTTAACATCCTGAAACAGGCAGGCGCTAAATAAGAAAAATGTGGACGGTTCTGGTTTTCATATCTCATAAGTAAATAAGTTAATGCACGTCCCCTTTTTGTTCCTGCTCTGGCTAATTTCTATAGTGCGACGATGAAGGTATCTTTAGATTTCTTTTCTTATGCTAAAATACACTTTATATGCGTTGGTTGTCCAACAATATCAACATGCTCCTGTACTACATACATTTTATTCTGGCAACATTTTTTAAATTTCTTTCCACTTCCACATTGGCATAAATCATTTCTGCCTTGCTTATAAATAGATTTATTTTTTTTGTTTCCCTTTTTAAATTTAAGGTGATGAAACGAAATTACATTGAGTTTGTTGCTTCTTAATGAATCAGATAAATAGCGAACCAACTTAAACTGCTCACTTCTATTATCATATATCTCCACACATCTCTTATCTGATGGATATTTAACCATTGCAATATGATTCATGTTTCGAATTTTGTTTGCAATGCCACATGCGATTTTACCCCTGTATAGTTCCCCTTTTATATGTTCACACTCGTTTGAATCGATATCTTTTCCACAAATACTACATTTATAGTAATCAACAATCAGTGATGTACTCATAAATATTTTATATGGATACAATTGCTCAAGCTCTAATAGCTGGCTTTCAAAAAATTGTATTATTGCAAAAGAAGAATCATAAAGAAACTTTTTTATTAGTCTTATTTTATCTAGGCAATTTTGTAATTCTACCCATGACTCACCATATTCTTCTATAAATATTTTATTCCATAGATTTACATAATTTTTAAAAAAAAAGATTTGTTGTTTTAAAATAAAAAATTCGTCTAACTCGATATCTTTTCCCTTAGATAATTTGTTTTCCTGTTGCTCTAATTCTTGTAATAATTTCTCTACTTCATATTCTGCAGACTGAATGTTATTTTTTTCAAGACTTTGCAACACCTTACTAATGCCTGATTTTAATTGAGAATATATATCTTTTATTTTACTACACTTAAACATCAATGTTCCATCAGCTTATTAACATCTATTTTCTTGATAATATTTTCCAACCCTTCTATAGACCCGTCATAAACAAATTCTTTTGATACTTGTAGTTTTTGATCATTATATACTGCTTTTAGATGTACCCCGCGTTTATCATTCGACAACATACCTTTTGTTCTATCATATATATAGCTCGCAACTATTCCTAAATATACTTGCAGTGACATATCGCTTGCCAAAAACACTAAAGGCATCCAATATTCATTAGAATTTAAAGATAGTTTTTGAGATTTAGGTGGTATTTCAAGATTAATTGATTTATGGTTTTTCTTAATCCACTTTACGAAAGTTCCTGTTTCACTTTTTAACAGAAGCTCAGAAACTTCCGGACATTTCTCAGGAAGAAATTTAATCCCTGATGGAGTTGTCTTTAAATATTGTTGGTACTCATCATTTGCGGAATAATTAAGTTCTTCACACAAATCTTTATCATCAAATATACTCACTTGTCCTCCCCTCTATATTTAGCTTCCATGACACAACTCTCTTGATCACCTCACAATAAAATGAAATGTTAATATTTTTCAATCAGCAGATGTGCGCTTTGTTTTAAAAATTTCCTTATTCTGGGCTGTTCTTTTTTCGATGGGTTACTTTTTGCAATAAATAATATATCCCGTGCAGTAATTGCAGAACAATCTATTTTTGAAGTTTCCTTGATCCTTTTAAGTTTCGTATTGATATTACCTTTATAGCCTCCTGCAACAAATAACCCGAATTCTATCTTTAAAGATTTATTAGTTGTAAGTTCAAGATAATTCGGTATATAATCATGCATTACAGCACGACAGTCACTGGCAGGAAGAGAATATCGGGCACTTGCCTTGGCATCTATGATTGCACAATGCTTATTATCTAAAGCCACAGCAAAAACGTCTGCATAGCCTCCTATTTTTCCTTTACGCCTTTGTTGCCCAGTACATTTTGTCTTAAAATGTAATTTTTTCTCAAATAAACTACAGACTGCTTTTTCAAAATCTAAAGCTCCACCAATTCCAGATTTAGATAATTCAAGAAAAGTAGCTTCAAAGAAATCAAGAGAACGCGGAAGATGACTTTGAACTACATCGCGGACCTTTTGTTTTGGAAACCCAAAATCTAAATACATTTTATCTACAAAGCTTTCAGGTAATTCTTTTATGAGATTTTTCCCTGCTAATTCATAAAAATGTGAAAGAATAATCCCATCTTCCGGGGAAATTATTCTCTCAGATCTTTCAGTTTTAATTCTTCTAGTATCTTTACGTCTATCCCATGCGCCGTAGGCTCGTTGGAAAGATTCATTCCCTTTATCCGAATCTATAAACTCATCAGCGGTTTCCAAATAAGACCAAATAATATGTTTCATATCTTCAGCCACATAATATTTTTGTTGCCCGGCATCTATGTCAACTGAAATTAAACAACAGGCTTGTAAATAATTTTTACATGTATTGCCTATATCTGATATATTCATAAGCCTTTGTTTAATATCTCCATTTGAACGTGGAAGATATAAATCTTTTTCTTTATCATCAATAACCTCTAATAAAGATTTTCCCGTTCTTAACTTTAAAATCTTCTCAATACAGAGCTTCAAACAACTGCGATTATGACCGTAAATCATAGGGATGCTAATTTCTTCATTTGTAAGATAGCCCAAATCTTTATTCATTAATAATTCCAAAATAAAAAGAAACGGCTTTACCTTAAGCCGTGGATTAATTTTAACATTTCTATTTCCACTGTATGCGCTGGGATATTGATGAGTTAACAACTGATGCTGAAGAATTGGCAAAGGGGCAGAACCTTTCGCAAGATCTTCTCCCGCTTTTGTTAAATGAATTTTTTTATTTGCTCTATGAAATATTAAACCCAAGCAAAAAAGTTGAGCAAGATAAGTTCGTGGACCTCCACTTTTGGGATCATATTGATCCCCTGTCCTTTTTAATTCAGCAACTTCAAGGCTTTTGCAAAAAGCATCCTGCAGTTTTTGATTTCCAGCCCATTCTTCATATTCTGTACATTTACTAACCAAAGATAGTATCTGAGCAATTTTCCATGGATATATTTTTCTAATATTACGAGGGAACATCCATATTCTTCTAAAGCCTGTAATATGTTTTTTCAACATTCAAAGCTCCTTATCTTCCCAAGTTGATTTAATTGATCTATAGGGAATACCTGCAAATGTTTTCAAAATTGCTGTTACTATTATTTTTGCACCTATAGGTGGCACTGCCATTCCTATTTGTTTCCTAACAGCCTCTTTACTACCAGAAAATATAAAATCATCAGGAAATGTTTGAAGTCGTGCTCGTTCTCGGTTTGTAAGTGCTCTATTTTCTTTCCAATGATAAACGTGAGTACCACCACCACCACTTCCTGTTATTGTATATGCGGGTTTGTTTGCGGTTAATCTTTTGTATATGTGACTAAGCCTTGCATTTTTAACATTAAGCCTTAGGCGAGGAGGCACTTTTTCACTCCATGCGTTGCAACCTTCGGGTATATATTTGAGCCTTTCAATAACAGTTTTTGACTGTTTTGTATATTCGTTGTTTGCCGCATCTTTGGCAATGGGAGGAGCCCCTATTGCCTCCTTAGCTGATATATATTGGTTTTTTGTAGTAGGATAGGGAACTTTAAATTTTAATCCTAGTTTTTTATCGATACCTACTATTATTATTCTATGTCTTTTCTGAGGGACTCTATACTCTTCAAATTTATATAGATGCGGTGTCAACTCATAACCATCCCCGGCATTTGCTAAATCTTTTAGTATTAAATCAAAAGTTCTGCCCCCGTCAACACTTGTTAAACCACTTACATTTTCTGCTATAAACCATTTAGGTTTTTTTATATTAATGATTTGCTTTCCATATTTATAAAGTGCTCCATATTTACCCGTGATACCTTTCTGTTCTCCAACAGCACTAAAATCATTACAGGGAAATCCAAAAGCAAAAGCATTTATATTTGGGAGATTTTTTAAATTTATTTCCCTTATATCACCACAATAAACATGATTACCATCTCCGCCTGCTATATTTTCAGTATATGTTCTGCAAGCATTTTCATCAATATCATTTGAAAAAGCATGTATTACCCTAAATATTCCACCATTTTTTGACTCTACTTTTGCATTGATAGCTCCATATGCTAATCCCCCCGGACCGCAAAATAATTCGCCTAACTTAAAAATCATTCTTTCTATAATTCCCTCTTAATATTTTTCCATCCCTCACTTAGCTATTCTAGCAAATTTTCGGGTTATCAAAGAAATGCAGATTCCGACCAAATTCCTCTCATCCCAAATCCTATTTTTCACTCTCTCTCCCCTCTCTCACAAAAAATATAACTAATATCGCATGTTTCTACACTGTAAGTTTTCGAGATAAAATAGTCTTCTTTAAAAAATAGAGCATAGTTATTTCCCCCACTATTAAATTCACTTTTATATTTGATGCCCCTAATTCCCACTGATTTAAAACACTCAGAAAAATATTGCGTAACAAGGTAATTCAACTTTAATTCCGAAGGCCATTGTATTGAAAACATATCAGCAAAATCATCAAAGAAGATTTCCCAGTTTGCTACTTCAACTTCTGAAGTAAAATCAGCTATTAAAATATCTTTTTTTATCGCAACTTCTCCTACGGTAAGATTTGCACCTTTCCATGGTCTTAACTCTGCGGCAGCAGTGTCCAAGTCACCAGCACAATAAAGATATGGTATCCCTTCTGGATTAATTCTTCCCGATTTGGCAATATATTCTGGGGGCAAGCCCATTTCTTCTGAATGGAATGGTTTCCTTTCGGTATCTCGATTTGCAAAATCAATATTATTAATTCTTGCGCGATAAAGTATTGAATTTGCTGAAACGATAGAAGTATACCTTTCACTGACTATTTCTATTATTGCACCGACAAGGGATTTATACGGTTCTTTTATAATATACCGAGATTCATGTTTTATAATATCTATCATCTCCCGGAAACATATCCAATTATCGATTAAACCTAACCCTCTGACCGAGCCAGTTCTTATTATTTCCTTTTTATCCATAGCCTTAATCTCAAATATTGTATTGTATACATCATTAATTCATTCTCTATGGTTATCCCTCTCTCAATATTAAGAAGCCACTTTTCTCCACATTTACTTTTAGTTTTTATGTCAATTCGCAAACATCTTTGCACAGCTTTTTAAGATGTTCATCAGACATATCCAATATTGGTTCATACATAAATGAATTAAGATGGATATTTTCTGGCGTCATCAAAATTACACGCTCAATAACATTAATAGCTTCTGGTTGTTTTGTCTCGAATTTTGATTTAAAGATTTTAAATAGTTCTGTTGTTTGATTTGAAATAATTTTGGATGTTAATTCTTCATCATTTATTTTATCAATCATAAATTTTTCGATTTTCAACCTAATGCCAATTGATAAAACAATTTTATTTTCAAAATTTACTCCTTCTACATCTTCTAGACAATTTATCATTTCCTCATATATCAAGTCTATAATCTTTTTGTCTTTGTCCTGCGGCTTTTCACTCTCCCCAAATATTTCTTTATATATCTTACTCAAATCAGTTTCCGTTATATCACACGAATCACTTTTATAATGTAACAAGGACGTAAGCTTCATATAATTAGAATCCTGCATTCCCTTTGTATATTCAATCAAATTTCGAATAAATGGTATGGAAGCTATTCGTTTTTTCGCATCTTTAAAAAAATTAGGTTTCCAGTCATTGACGAAGATATTCCGAATACCTATCGCTTGTTTTAATACAGTCTCCATATTTGATTTATAAGCCATCAAACATTGTCGATAGTTCACATACCTACTCTCGAGGGTTCTAAAAAAATCGAAATTATGCGTTAAAATAATTTGATAAAAGTTTGGTATTTCAGAAATTTCTTTTAAATATTCAATGATTGCATATTTATTTTTATAATCAAAAGAATCAGCAATATCATCAATAATAAACACTGTTTCCTGTCCGGATGCTCTTCTAGCCTCAACTTCAAAAATAATATTAAGAACATAAAGAGCTTTCTTTTCACCTTGACTTAATCCTCGAATTAAGGCATCTCTGTCAACTCGAACCTTATCTGAACCATCTATAAAAGTAAAACTTAAAGTTAATAGTGGTTCCTGCCCCAAAATAACAGCAACTCTATTTTGTGCTTCAAGTTTAAAAGGGACATAAAATCTATCATTAAATTTTTCTATTGCTTTTTCCCATAGTGTGCGTTCTTTGTTAGCTTCCTTTTCAATTTCAATTTTTCTTTTATCGACTTCCTTATACTTTTCGATGAGCTTCCTATATACGTATATTTTAGTCTTGAAATAAGATTTCCATATTTCTTCTTTAAAAACATCGAGATTATCTAAATGAGGAAGAATATTTTCGTGCTCAGATAAATATTCATTAAAAGCTCTTAGGTTTATGTTTTTGAATATTTGTTTTTCGATTTGCTCAAATCTTTTCTTGAGCTCTTTATCTCTTAATATTGCATTCCTCTCATCCATAATTACCTTCTCAAGTTCAGCTACACTGTTTATAATTACGGGTGTGGTCGCGTTTAGTGTGACTGAATGTTTTGCATCAAAAAAACCATTATCAGTTAAGTTTTTAGCAATAGTTGCTGCATTATAATAGTTAAAACCCTTTTTGAAATATGTCGATGCTTCTAATAATTCATTATATTTAGCTATATATTCCTTAATGGCTACTTGAACATTTTTTGTCCCCAAAAAAGCTAGGACTTTATCATCAAATATTTTATCATAGTCAATATCCGAAAAAGCTTCACTCTTGTGACGCGACATCTCATCTTCGATTCTAAACAATGCTTTTTGAAATGCATTGTCACTCTTTGTAAAAGCAGAAGATATTTCCTTTTCTAAATTCTTTTTTGAACCAGACAATTCATGGAGACCTTTTAAAAAAATATCTTTTTCCTTGTTAATTCCTATGTGTAATTCTTCATACTCTTTTCTTAATTTGTTGTTAACCAACAAAGTGGATGTTTTCTCAGAATGTTTGAGTTCTTCATCATAGGGCTTAATTGTAAGCACACTTTCTTTATTAATTTCCAGATTTCTTTCATCAGTAATTTTCCAAGCCGAAGTTCTATCTGGAAAAAACCTATCTTTGCTAGGTAGCCCATCACTTAAATCCATAAAAACTTGTGCCAAAGAACTTTTCATAGAACCATTGGGGGCATAAATTGCCGCAACTCTCTGATTAGAAAAATCCAGTTCCTCTTTCATTTTTTTTATTCCATAGCAATATTTCAAGTCAAGTTTTAATTTATTCATAATATTAATCCCCTTATATTGTCATTTCCCTAATTCATCAATTTAAAGTGCGAATGTGATTCACAAAAGTTATGCTTCTACATCCACACGCATATGATGATATCATATTTGAATATTATCAAATATTCCAGCAGATTGTAAAACTTAACCCAGACCAAAAGAAAGGTTGACAAATATATTACATTGTGATATGCTTAAACATGAAAAGAAATTACTTATCAATATATTTTCCTTTTATAGATGATGAAGGGAAAAGACACACTAAGAATGTCTGTATCGCTTTTAATGATGAAGAAAAACCACTATTTGAAAAACTGAAAAAGTTAAACTCAAAAGATATTAAAAAAGCTATAGTAATATTTACCTACAAAAAGCTCATAGAACTTTCAAAAAAAGAAAATAGAAAGCCTACAGAACTAATTAAGATGATACTCTCGGAAAAGTTAATCAAAAAGGGCAGACATATAAAAAGAACCATTGAATTTAGTCCTGCGAAAGTAAAAAAATGGATCAGTCTTTTAAAAACCAAAAGAATAGATAGCGAAATTGCTGATTTTTTGAAAAGCTTGATAACAACTGACTGAATAGCACACTGTGGTGAAAGGAGGCACAAGATGAAAAGTCGTTCAAGTCATTATGTGACACCAATCGAAATCGTGGTGAAAGACTTCTTGAAGAAACACAACAAGGCCACAACGAAGAAAGAAAAGGATAGGCTTAAAAAAGAGTTTGAAGAATATATGAAGAGTTCCTCGACGGAAGATACAAAATTAACCAAAATCAAAAAATATTTTACGACGATAAAAGGAAAACACATTAGTACAAAGACATTTGGGCTTGATGTCGTGTTCAAAATAGACGATTCAAAATGTTATATTGAATTTGTTCTTGGTTCAAGTAAAGATAAAATTTGCTCACGTATAAACAAAGGAAAGCTATACGATGAGCTACTAGTTTTGTATACATTGGCTCATTTACCTTATGCAACATCATGCGAAATGAATATTAATATTGAAGGTGAAGAGCGTAGCTTTCATATTATCGATCGTGTTATAATAAATTTATCTGAGGCTTTTAATCCGCTATGCGAGCAGTCACTTAAAAAATATACGGGCGCCATTTTGCAGGGAGGCTTAATACCAATTGAAGCGACTAATGCAATTCATTGGTTAAAAAAGAAATCGGACGATGCTTCTAAAAAACAAGTTGATGGTAAATGAAAAGGAGATATAATAAATGGATTTTTATAAAAAGTTAGTTGGCTCGGGGTATAGACCTAATATTCAACGTATTTTTGCCGTATGCAAAGCCTGTCATTTAAGAACAGAGTATGAGGGTGAGTTTGTCAAAGTGTGTCCTGTTTGTAATAGAGATAGAAGCTTGTTAGCTTACATAGGCTTCGGGGGAACAGAACTCATATATTTTATGCAAAAAGATAAACTGCTTCTTTCTAACCGTGAAAGCACCGTGATATATCTGAATGGAATAGAGATTGATCAGGTACGCAATTTTATGACTGAAGCCTTTTCCTCCCGAGATGTAGATAAGCCGCCTATTACTTTGGACAGTGGTATAACAATAAGATACAGAGGCGATTATCGTAAGCGGTTTATATTTGAAAACCTCCCCGGAGGTGCGTTTACTGCTCACGGTGCATTTAACGAAATAATATTTTGGAAATCAGATTTAGTAGATATTTTAGGCTTTATGAATAATATTCAAAATTTTAGTTCTCAGTTCCGCAGAGAATAATAAAAAATATGATAGTATGTAGCAATAGTAGTAGAAAATCTAGAAAGAAGGACGGGAAAAATGGATAAAAAATACAGTGATTTTGAAGATAAGCAACGAGTTGTGTCATTAAAAAAAGATGAAAAGAAATTAATTTGTGTTTATATTCACTGTTTTTTTATCATAGCTTCTATTACAAAAGATGTTTATAATTATTTGGATAGTCAAGAAACTGGAGATAAGGTAAACCAAGATGTAATTACTAAAGCTAGTGCGTTCTGGGTTTATTATTGGCTCGTAGAGGACTTATGGGAATTTGATATATTAAAATTATCTGAAAAAGACACGCGCAGATTTCTTAATGAAATTACATATTTTTTTGTGAATGATTTTAACTTTAGTCATAATGAATTAAGCAAAATGCTGGAGGACGTTCACAAGGGAAGTAAATCTATTAAGTCGAATGTGTTCCTAAAATTATCAGAATATTTCGGAGAAAATGTAAAAAGATCTGCAATTCATACAGCTCACATAACTCTATTAGCACAAACTCAATTTTCTTCATATCACGAAATTCTACATGAAGTAATTATCTGGGATGAAAAGAAAATGGAAGAAGTGATTATAGATTTCTATAGAAACTACAGAAAAAGGAAAAATAATTGTCGCTAAAGCCAATAGCCCAAAAGGAGAAGAAGGTCATATCATTCTTTAATTTGATTAAAAACATTGGTGGTGGTATTTTAGTTTACTATTTTCAATTTGGAAATTGATTCAAAAACAATATCCGACCCCACCTCCTCCTTAGACATCAAAGGTTTTTTCAGACAATGTAAAAAAAACAGCTCCACAAATACAGCCAAAAGTTCCGAATACCACCATCCTTTTATTGTCAGAAAACATAGACAGGGGCAAGCGCCGCCGTCCGCTTGCCCCTGTCTTTATCAGAGAACAGAGAGCGAAAGCCGAAGGCAGTTGAGCGAACAGAGGGCAAAAGAGGATTCATTGCAAAAGCCGCAGACCCGCCGAAGGCGGGAAGCCGACAACGGAGGCAAGAGGAGGAGCAGAGCGACGACGCTGGCGGCTGGACAAAGGGAGCGGACGAAGGCGCTTGTCCGCCGAAGAGGCGGACATTGTGCCGGAGGGGTGCGACCGTCTTTGA
>Ga0180732_1001908_pt1 | contig 11868 bp, 13 predicted proteins | sample KR11_01MetaG_FD_148674 | JGI IMG/M metagenome (GOLD analysis project Ga0180732, IMG submission 148674) | Groundwater microbial communities from the Olkiluoto Island deep subsurface site, Finland - KR11_0.1 MetaG | ecosystem: Environmental > Aquatic > Deep subsurface > Groundwater | place...
GTGGTTTTGAAGTTGGTTGTTAGGCGGTTGGTTCGGATAGTTGATGATAAAAGAGCGATGACATTGGGTCGGATTATTGTGGCGACTGGGAATGTCGTTATTTATGTTATTATTTTACTGATGGTTTTAAGTTTGTTCGGGTTGGACATTACGCCGATTTTGGCGGGCGCGGGCGTGATCGGGTTGGCGATTGGTTTTGGAGCGCAGTCGTTAGTTAAAGATTTTGTTTCGGGTTTGTTTATTTTAATTGAGAATCAATACGACATGGGCGATAGGGTAAAAATCGGGACTTTTGAAGGACGGGTTGTTAAAATCACGATGCGTTCCACCGTCTTGCGCGACGACGAAGGAAAAACATTTTATATTTCTAATGGTTTAATCAATAATGTAATTAATTTGTCTCAAGATAATAATTAAATGAAACAAGTATTTATTGCTGGCGACGAGCCGCCGCCTTCTGGCAAGTTTTTGTTTTCTAAGCGGTTATCTCAACATTTAAAAGAATTGGCTGAACATAGCCAGGCGATCGCGCGACAATTCATTCCTTCTCGAGAAGAAGAAAAGAAGGGGAAGATAACGGTCGCCGACCCGCTGTTGGAAGATGAGCATACAGCGGTCAGGGGTTTGGTGCATAAATATTCCAATCGCGCTTTGATTTTGCTAACGATGAATTGCGCGGCTTATTGCCGTTTTTGCACGCGCCGACGGAGCGTTTCCGACATTCAAAAAGGCGTAATTTCCGACTATGATTTGGACCAGATGGTCAATTATCTTAAAAAAAATCCTAAGATAAAGGAGTTAATTTTATCGGGCGGAGATCCTTTAACCACGCCTCAAATTTTGGAAAAGGCGTTGCGAAAATTCACTAAATTGCCGCAGATAAAAATCATTCGCGTCGGGACGCGCTTGCCTGTCTCCGACCCTAAGATGGTGAACAGAAAAGTTTTGTCGGCTTTGAGCGTCGTCAAAAACCAACCCCTTTATCTGATGCTCCATTTTGAGCACCCAGACGAAATTACGCCGGCGACAATCAAGGCGGTCAAAAAATTAAAACAGGTTTCAAGCATGATGTTTTCCCAATCGGTCTTTTTGAAGGGGGTCAATGATGATGTTCATGTCTTATCTGAATTGTTTTCCAAATTGGTTGAGATCGGCGTCAAGCCGTATTATATCTATCGCTGCGATTATGTTGAAGGAGCCGAACATTTTATTGTTGATTTTAACAAAGAAATTGAGATTATGAGCAAACTTCGCGCGCGGTTGAGCGGGTTGGCTTTTCCTTCTTATGTGATTGATATCGCTGGCGGAGAAGGAAAAATTCCAGTCCCGCTTGATTTTTGGAAGTTTGACCGAAACCGTTATCAAGATTTCACCGGTAAAAAAATCGCGCGGCCAAAAAAAGCAGCCCTATGTTCGCGGGCTGCTTTTTGATTAAATCTTATACTTAATTATGATTCCATACTGTTCCAATTGGAAATCAGTTTGGCTTCCATCTCCTCCAAATTCTTTTTGAGTGTAAAACAATTCGAAATCAATTTTTCCTCGCGTCATCCCGGCGTTTATGGCTATTCCTAATTTTCCATCAGGTTCCTGGCCGCTGTCTGTGTCTGACCAAAAAGGCAAGAGACCTCCGGCTTCCAAATAATAATTTTTGTATTTCGCGCCAAGCCCGAAAAATGTTTTTATAAAGTTAAGATCTCCATAAAATTTGTCTTGGTCTCCATCGTCGGGAGAATTTCTTCTCCATCTTTCAAATCCTAATCCCGCGAACGGATAGATTTCGGTCTCTGGATTAGGGTAAAAGCGGTAACTTAATTTTCCCGAAACATCAATCCCATCGTGCGGTATTTCTCGGTCTTCATCTGTTGGCTCTGTCATTGCCCAACATTCCGCGATAAGCTCCTTTCGCAATTTGCCGTCGGAGATTACATTTACTCCGACTCCCATCATGATTTTGTGGCCCGTAGCCATCTGATGGTCTTCTTCGGAAGCATCAATTGTTCCTAATTTGAAATACGGCTTAACATCAAACGCGCAAGCCGCACTTGCGATAACTGACAACATAACGAGCGAGAGAAAAATAACAAAAAATTTTTTCATTTCAACCTCCTTTTTGAGCGTTTAATTTAAAAAATTGATTATTGACAAGGAACTGTTTGAACCAGGATATACTACATTCTTTTTTATTTTTTGTAAAGACCTCGCGTGTGTGGTATAATCAAAACATAATATAAATAATTTTATGAAAATAAAAGAAGTAAGCGAATTTTTGAAGAGCAATCAAGTCCCTGATTATAGATTAGGGCAGATTATTAAGGCCGTTTATCAGGACGGCGTTTCTGATTTTTCTGAAATTACGACCATTTCCAAAGAGTTGAGGGAAAAGATGGGGCAGGAAATAAAAATGCTTTCTTTTGAAGTTAAGAAGGTTTTGGAATCGCGCGATAAAAAATCTTTTAAGGCGTTATTAAAATTGGCGGACGGCAATCAAATTGAAACGGTCTTATTGAGCGCTGTCAAAAATCATTGGTCGGCTTGCGTCTCATCTCAAGCGGGCTGCGCTTTGGGCTGCAGGTTTTGCGCGACAGGAAAATTGGGATTTAAAAGAAATTTAAAAAGCGAAGAGATAACCGACCAGGTTTTGTTTTGGAAACAGTACATCAGAAAGAATCATTTAGCCGGTAGTTTTCAAAGTATTGTTTTTATGGGCATGGGCGAGCCGTTTATGAATTACGAAGAGGTAAGCAAGAGCGTAAAAAAATTAATTGACGCAGGATTATTTAATTTCGGAGCAAGGCATATTTCCATATCTACCGCGGGATTGCCCAAAGGCATCAAGAGATTTGCTAAAGATTTTCCACAAGTCAATTTAGCGATTTCGTTGACGGCGGCTGATGATAAGAAGCGGTCCGATATTATGCCGATTAATAAAAGATATAAATTGTCGGAAATAAGAAGGGCCTTGGATTATTATTTTGAAAAAAACAACCGCAAAGTTTTTCTTGAATATATTATGCTGGAGGGTGTGAACGATAAGCGCGAGGACGCGGATAATTTGATAGAATTTATCAATTCAAATTTGAAGCCGAGACTTTTGCATGTTAATTTAATCCGCTATAATACGGCGGCGGGCGGGCTGAAGCCGTCAAACGAGGCGAAAGTGGATTGGTTTAAGGATTACTTAGGCAAAAATAAAATCAGCGCAACCGTGAGAAAAAGTTTAGGCGAAGAAATCAAAGCCGCCTGCGGTCAACTAGCGGGGGAATAGGTTGCGGAAAGCAAAAAATAAAAAACCGCTTGTTCGCGTTTCTTGCGAACAAACGGTTTTGTTGGTTTTAAATAATTATTCTATTTCCTCCCAAGAAAGATAGTCCCCCCAAAATACAAAGGGCAATCTAACTGGCGCTCCTCCTTTGCTAATTGAAATTTCAGCGTCCTTTTCTGGTCGTCCTTCTTCCTTAATTATACTTTTGTCATAAACATTAGGGCGGAATGGAAAGAAGACATTGTCGGCTAAATCTTCTCCTGCTTTTCCAAATAAATCTGAAAGCAATGGGCGTTTGTCTTCTCTGTCTTCCAGTTTCCTGTTGAGTTGGCTGGAGGCAATGATTGGCGTTCCAATCTCATAACAAAATGGTCTAAGTTTTTCAACCATAAAACTTACTTGTTCCCAGTCGCGTTCAAAGGTCTTTCCTGGCCAAATAAGTTGCTGTAAATTTTCAATAATCAGCAATCCAAGCTTTTCTTTGGTTCTATCCAGCGCCCTCAACACTTGCGCCATTAGGTCGGGAACACTAATTCTGTTCTTTATGATGATGGTTTCAATGGATGCTTGATTTATCAGCCTATGATTTTCAAGCAATTGTTTTTGTTTTTCTTCTGGCACTCTTCCGCCTAATATCTTGCGAAGGTTGATTTTGCATCTTTGCGCTAAGAGGCGAGCATAAATTCTCGGCTTGCTCATTTGCGCTCCGCAATAGATTACAGGAGAGCCCTCATCAATGGCGGTATGACTTAAAAATTCCAAAGCCAAAGCAGTTTTTCCCATGCCTGGTCGACCGCCAATAATAGTCAGTTCTCCGACCATTAGTCCTTCAATCACTTGATTAAGCGAATTGAACGGCGTCTCTCTTAAGGAGGAAAAATAGCTTTGCAGGTCTTCGGTAGTCATTTTTAGTTTTATCGCCCCGTTCCCAGCCGCCGAATTTCTCATTATTTTGGATTGCATTTCTAAAATATCTGCCAAAAGTTCATCGATCTCGCTTGCCGGTTCAAAAGCTTTTTTTACTAAACTATTTGTTCCTTCAATTATTCTTCTTTTTGTTGAGCATTTTTTGATAATTTTGGCATAATGTCTGGCATTTACAGCCATAGGAACCGAATCAACAAGTTGAGCAAGATAAAATGCTCCGCCGATTTCTTCGAGTTGCCCATTCGTTTTAAGACAATTTACCGTTGTCACGAGGTCAATCGGCGTTCTTTGGTTTGCTAATTTTAAGATAGCGGAAAAAATCTTCTGGTGGGCGGAGCGATAAAAATCCTCCGGATCAAGTATATCTCGAACAGCAATTAAATTTTCATTCTGAATTAGGATCGCGCTTAAAAGCGATTCTTCGGCCTCAATACTTTGAGGCGGTACCTTGTATAAACTCGGTTCATTATTGAGCGCTTTTTTCATATCTTCCTCCTTCCGCCTGGCGTTTGGTTTGATATTTTATCCAGTATTCTTTCAGCCAGCCCGGCCAATTTTTTTCATTACCATAAGTTTGTCGGATAGCAACGGCAACTCCTCTGATTTGCTGAGGAGAATAGGCCTCATATTTCCAAGCCATATAGAGAATCCGACGAAATTTTTTCTTAGTTCGTCGCCTGATATGGACTTTTTCATCAACAATTGTTAGCCCCAGCATATGGGGGATAGTTTTGCCAAGATTATCTTTGGTTTTGCTCGCCTTGGTGGAAAAACCATATTTAGGCGGAATTGCCAGCAGTTCATTTTTCGCTTGCGGCGGTATTACCAGCGCGGCAAAATTAAAATCATCGGCATAAACAAACCAGCTAATGTTATGCGTTCCGCAAACTCTATCTATCTCTTGGCACATGGGTTTGTAAACGAGGTTTAGTATTGCCGGGCTGCAAGATGAGCCTTGAGGCAAGCGGCGTTCTTGGTCATAATCACAAGTTACGAGATGAGTTAACGGTTGAATTAATTCTTCTTGGAGTTTTAATTTTTTCAAGGAATTTTCTACCATTTTTGCCGTGATACTTGGGAAAGCATCCGCGATGTCAAAACTGATGAAGTGAGCGTTTCCCAAAAGCGATCTAACGGCCATTTGGACATTTCTTTTTTTGACAAAACCAAACGCGTTTTCATGCGTTGGTTCCATCTCAACTAGCGTATCTTTAATTGCTCTGAATACAATCTGCAGTTTTGGATGCGGCGCGAGAATTTTTCTTTGTTTCCTTTTAATTTTTTTGATGAAGCCGTAAAATCCATAATGGAATGTTATTTGCGTCGGCATGCCGTTGATTAATATTTCATCATCATATTTTGGCGCGCTCACAATCTTTTTCGCTTTTCTTAGATTCTTCTTTGTGATTTTCAACAACTTGGCTATTATTCCCATCGTCCAAGAAAATTGGACATCAAGGGAAACTTTTTCCAAGGGCTGAAGTTTATATTTCTTTTCTGTCATTTTTTCCCTCCCTTTTGTCCAATTTTATTAAGTTTTTAAAGAATTGCCTTGCGTCAGAACTTTATGTTTTGACGCAAGGTCTTTAGACAGTTGAGTGCTAGGCGCCTTATAGATAATTTTCATTCTATGCTAAGTAGTGCAGAATAACAGGGCTCTGCAGGGCAGAGAAGGTGGGGTGTTTCCCAGTAGGGGCAAATCCAACGCCTGTCGGACCGAAAGGGGTCCGGGGGAATCCCCGGGCTTGGTCCAGTGCTCTCTATTCCGCCGTCCGAATTCAGAAAGCGGGTTACAAAAGACCTATTTCGCATCTTGCGCGAAACGAACCTTGGGGGAGCGCCAGGGTTCTTCGGTTTCTATCATCCCAGCTGTCTATTCATAATCTTTACCACATAAGTTTTATAATAGCAAGCCAGATAATAAAAAGTCGGCTATCCGATAGCCGAACATCTATGCCGCTGGAATAAAACCCAGCGGCATTTTTATTTTTATTGACTTTTTGGCGGAAAGATTGTAGTTTGTTGTATGGGTTTATAAGCACATTAACATTAAAATAAAAAAAAGGGGGGTATGATATGCCAATGTCAGATGATTTTAGAGAGAGATTGCGGGGAATTTTGCCGGAGATAATTAGAATTTTTAAGACGCCTTTTATCCTTTATGACGAGAAAGGAATCCGAATCGGGAGGCAGTGTTGGGGTGATTTTAAAACCATGGAAATTATAGGAGGATAAAATGGCGAGAGAAAGCAGATTGCCGAAAGGCGGAGAAAATCTTTTTCAGGAAATAAAAAGAGTATGTTTGGAAGCGGAAGCGAAGGGCGTAAAATTGTTTCGGCTTTCTATTGGACAGCCGACGGGTCCGGCTTTATTGAGCGCGAGAGAAGGCGCGGCTGAAGCCATTATGAGTGATGAAGAGTCAATGCATGAGTATCAGGATAATGGCGAGCCGGGAGTTCCCGGTTTTAGCAAAGCGTTTGTCCAGGCAAATGTGGGGGATTTTGATTTATCGTCTATTGACGATATCGCGTATTTACCAATTCCTGGCATTAAACCAAAGGCGGGATTTTTTACCCTTTGGTAAAGCCGAATAGGTTGGTGGATTGATTTTTGGGCGGGGAGGGGGTAAAATATAGGATATAAACTTAAAAGCAAGGGCTATTGACATATATCATACATGATATACAATAATAAGTATAAAGTTTTTTATTACTGTAATGGACGAAATAAACGGGCGCCGGTTTTTGAATATATTAAAAAATTGTCGTCGAAAGATAGAGCAAAAGTTTTTAAGTATATTGATTTTCTTAGAGACAACAAGGGAGTGTTAGATGAGCCATACTCTAAACATATCAAAGACAAGATTAGAGAGTTGAGGGTAGATTTTTCTCGAAACAGGCATCGTGTTTTTTATGTGGTTGTGATAGAAAAGAGAATTATTCTTTTAAGCGCCTTTTTCAAGAAAACATCTAAAACGCCAAAACAAGAAATTATTAGGGCATTAAATAATTTTGAAGATTATAAAGTAAATAAAAGTTTAATTGAATATGAAAAATAAAATTAAAAAAATTACATATTTGTCTTTTGATAAGCATCTTGCCGAGGAATTAAAAAATCCTGAATTTAAGAAGTATTATAATGAATACGGCAAGCAGTTGGAGATTGCTTATCAAATTTTGCAATTAAGGAAAAAGAGCAAAATGTCTCAAGCGGAATTGGCTAAGAAAATAGGGACAAAACAAAGCAATATCGCTAGAATGGAAACAGGTCAGCAAAATTTTACGACTGAGACGCTTCAGAGAATCGCTTCGGCTCTTGGTCGCGAGTTGAGAATTGAATTTGTAAAATAAATATGAACTCAAAGGAAATTAGGCGGAGGTATTTGGAATTTTTTGAGGCGAAGGGACACCGCGTTATTGGCGGGGCTTCTTTGATTCCTGAAAATGATTCTTCCACGCTTTTTATCGGCTCGGGGATGCAGCCGCTTTTGCCGTATTTGCTTGGGGAAAAGCATCCGAGCGGAGCGCGATTAGTTAATTCGCAGAAATGTTTTAGGGCGGAGGATATGGAGGAGGTGGGGGATAATCGCCACAATACTTTTTTTGAAATGCTTGGCAATTGGTCCCTGGGCGATTATTTCAAAGAGGAGCAATTGGGGTGGCTTTTTGAATTTTTAGTTGATGAATTAGGGTTTGACCCGTCGCGGATTTATGTTTCGGTTTACGGGGGAAATAAAGAAATTGGTGTTTCAAAGGATTTGGAGTCGGTTGAGATTTGGAAGAAGTTGTTTGAAGGGAAAGGAATTTCTGCGGGAGAAGGAGAGAGGATTTTTTATTACGGCGATGAGAAAAATTGGTGGTCGCGTTCGGGCGTTCCAGTTAAGATGCCTGTCGGCGAGCCAGGAGGACCCGATAGCGAATTATTTTACGATTTGGGCGCTCATTTGAAGCGGCATGAAAATTCTGTTTGGAAAGATCAGCCCTGCCATATTAATTGCGATTGCGGGCGGTTTATTGAAGTTGGGAATAGTGTTTTTATGGAATACATCAAAACGGAAAAAGGATTTGAAAAATTAAAACAAAGAAATGTTGATTTCGGCGGGGGACTGGAAAGAATGGCAATGGCGGCGCAAGGGAAGGATAATGTTTTTGAAACAGATTTGTTTGTTAATATTTTGAATAAAATTGAGGAACTTTCGGGGGGCAAAAAATACAGGGATAATATGAAGCCGTTTGAGGTGATTGCCGACCACATTAAAGCGGCCGTCTTTATTATCGGTGATACGCGAGGCGTTTTACCGTCAAATCTCGGGCAAGGATATGTCGTTAGGCGGTTGATTCGCCGCGCGATTAGGTATGGTAGATTATTGGGAATTGACGGAGGCGACTGGATGAAAAAATTGGCAGCGGTTGTTTTGGAAGATTACAAAGATGTTTATCCTGAATTAGACAAGAAAAGGGAATTTGTGATTAAAAATATAGTAGAAGAAGAAGAAAAATTCAGCAGGACGATAGAGAGAGGGTTGAAAGAATTTGAAAAAGTGGCGGGGGGCAAAATCAGCGGAATGGACGCTTTTAATTTGTATCAGAGTTATGGTTTTCCGATTGAAATGACGCGCGAGTTGGCGGAAGAAAAAGGGCTGGAAGTGGATGAAAATGGCTTTGGCGAGGAACTTAAAAAACACCAAGAACTGTCGCGAACTGCTTCGGCGGGCGAATTCAAAGGCGGGCTGGCGGACGCGGGCGAGGAAACTAAAAAACTACACACGGCGGCGCATTTGCTTTTAGCGGCCTTGAGGAAGGTCTTAGGTGAGGGCGTGGAGCAAAAGGGAAGCAATATCACGGCGGAACGATTGCGGTTTGATTTTTCGTATCAGGAGAAAATAACAGATGAACAGAAAAAAGAAGTTGAGGATTTAGTCAACGAAGCGATTAAAAAAGATTTACCGGTAGTTTGCGAAGAAATGTCTTTGGAGGAAGCGAAAAAATCTGGCGCGGTCGGAGTTTTTGAATCAAAATACGGAGAAAAGGTCAGGGTTTATTCCATCAGCGATTTTTCAAAAGAAATTTGCGGAGGTCCGCATATAGAGCGAACAGGCGAATTGGGAGGATTTAAAATAGCAAAAGAGCAAAGTTCTTCGGCTGGCGTTCGGAGAATTAAGGCAGTTTTAAAATAATATGAGGCAGGTATCGCTTTGTTTATTATTAAAAGAAAATCAGGATAAAAGAGAGATACTTTTGGCGATGAAGAAAAGGGGATTTGGCGAGGGGCGGTGGAATGGATGCGGCGGGAAAATAGATATAGAAAAAGGAGACAAGAATGTTCTGGATTCGGCTTTGCGTGAGACGGAGGAGGAAATAGGGGTTAAGATAAAAAATCCGGAAAAAGTCGCCATAATAGATTTTCATTTTCCAGAGGTTCCAAAAGAGAAGGGCTTTGACCAGCAGGTTCATATTTTTTTAGTCAGGGATTGGGAAGGGGAGCCGACGGAAAGTGAGGAGATGGCGCCTAAGTGGTTTGGCATGGAAGAAATTCCTTTTGATAAAATGTGGGAGGACGATAAACATTGGCTACCCTATGTTTTAGAAAACAAAAAATTGAGAGGAAAATTTGTCTTTGATAAAGAGGATAAAATAACCGAACAGGTGATTGAGTTAGTGGAAGCGGTGGAGTAGACAAAACAAAAAAGAGGCGTCGCTGATAAAGATTACTTGTCAAGCGAAAAGTGTTCAACCTTGAAGGTTGAACACTTTGTGGAAAAATAAGTTTTTAGAAAAGAAGATAAATATGAAGATGAAAAAATTGTATCGGAGTAATGAGAATAAAATTCTCACAATTTAATAATGAATCAGATTATAAAAAAAACTAATTTATTTACACACGATAAAGACATAATAGCCGAAGTTATTTCAGGAGATTGTTTGAATGTTTTAAAAAAAATGGACGCGGATAGCGTGGATATGATTATAACTTCGCCCCCATATGCTGACCAGCGAAATGAAACTTATGGAGGCATAAAGCCATCCGAATATGTTGGATGGCTTTTGCCGAGAAGTAAGGAACTAATAAGGGTGTTAAAACCAAAAGGGACTTTTATTTTAAATATTAAAGAAAAAGCTGCGAATGGCGAAAGGCATACATATGTATTAGATCTTATCTTGGCAATGAGACAGCAAGGATGGTTATGGACGGAAGAATTTATTTGGCATAAAAAAAATTGTTTTCCAGGAAAGTGGCCTAATAGGTTTAGAGATTCATGGGAGCGTCTTTTACAATTCAATAAACAAAAACAGTTTAATATGTATCAGGAAGAAGTGATGGTTCCAATGGGAGATTGGGCGAAAACACGGCTAAACAACTTGAGCGAAACGGATAAAAAAAGAGATAACTCAAGTGTGGGCAGCGGTTTTGGCAAGAATGTGTCAAATTGGCTTGATAGAAAAATGGCTTATCCAACCAATGTTTTAACATTAGCAACAGAAACGGGAAATAAAAATCATAGCGCTGTTTTTCCGAAAGCGTTGCCTACTTGGTTTATAAAATTATTCACTAAAAAGGGAGATGTGGTTTTAGACCCGTTTTTGGGCTCAGGCACTACTTCTGTTGCTGCGTTTGAATTGGACAGAAATTCGATTGGGATAGAAATCAAAAAAGATTATTGCAGGTTAGCCATTGAAAATCTTAAAAATCAAATAAATCAATAAAAATAATATGGAAAAATTAAATTATAAGAAATTAAACACATTTATCGCGACAGATGTTATTCGTCCTTTCTATAACAATAGAGTTTTTGCTTTGAAGCAAATAAAACTAAAAACTATAATTAAAAGAAAAAATCCTTATTTATTTAAGGCGAAAAACATTGAGACGGCTGGAGATTTTGCGAAATATATTCTTGACGCCTTTTTGTCATCTCAAGAGGAGACGATGTTTGGAGATCTTTTAGAAGGACTTGCTATAAATATTTGTCGAGAAGTTTTTAACGGTCGCAAAGCAGAAGAAGGCAAATTTAAAAGTGTAGATCTGATTTTTAAAAGAGACAATAAATTGTATGTGGTGGGAATTAAGTCGGGACCAAATTGGGGCAATAGCGACCAAATTAATGCCATGAAGAAAAATCTAAAAAGAGCTAAAGAAATTCTCAAAAGCGAAGGTGAGAAAATGAATGTTATAAAAGTGAATGGCTGTATGTATGGTCAAGACAATAGACCCTACAAAAAAAATAAAAGAAATTCTAATTTAAATTATCACAAAATTTGTGGTCAGTTATTTTGGGAACTAATTTCGGGCGACAATCAATTGTATAAGAAAATTATTCAGCCGTTGGATAAAGAAGCAAAGAAGCGGGACAAAGTTTTTAAAGAATTATATGTTAAAAAAATTAACGAGATAACGAAGGACTTAATAAATTTATTTTACGCGGACAATTTATTGGATTGGAATAAGATCGTTGATTATGTATCAAAAAAGAAATAATTTTGTAATTAAAGGTCGGGGAGGGGGATATAAAATATAAATAAAATAAAAAATTATGGATAGAAATAAAATTGTTGAGATAAACGAAAAAATTAGTAAAATGGACGGGAAGAAGATTGTTTCTCGGATTATTATCGGGCTGTTTCTTTTTATGCTTTTCTTTGGCGCTTTTGGGACGATTGGCGCGGGGGAGCGAGGGG
>Ga0180732_1001909_pt1 | contig 11864 bp, 10 predicted proteins | sample KR11_01MetaG_FD_148674 | JGI IMG/M metagenome (GOLD analysis project Ga0180732, IMG submission 148674) | Groundwater microbial communities from the Olkiluoto Island deep subsurface site, Finland - KR11_0.1 MetaG | ecosystem: Environmental > Aquatic > Deep subsurface > Groundwater | place...
CCTTAGAAAGGAGGTGATCCAGCCGCACCTTCCGATACGGCTACCTTGTTACGACTTAGTCCTCCTTGCCAACCACACCTTCGGCGCTTCCCCCCATTACTGGTTGGGCCAGCGACTTCGGGTGCAGTCAACTCAGGTGACTTGACGGGCGGTGTGTACAAGACCCGGGAACGTATTCACGGCACCGTGTCTGATGTGCCATTACTAGCGATTCCAGCTTCATGAAGGCGAGTTTCAGCCTTCAATCCGAACTGAGGCCGGCTTTTAGGATTAGCTCCGCCTTACGGCATTGCTGCCCATTGTACCAGCCATTGTAGCACGTGTGTAGCCCAGGACATAAGGGCCGTACTGACTTGACGTCATCTCCGCCTTCCTCCAGCTTATCGCCGGCAGTCTCCCTAGAGTGCCCGGCCGAACCGTTGGCAACTAAGGATGATGGTTGCGCTCGTTGCGGGACTTAACCCAACATCTCACGACACGAGCTGACGACAGCCATGCAACACCTGTATGCATGTCCCGGAAAGGAGGTCCTGACTTTCATCAGGATTTCATGCACTTTTCAAGCCCTGGTAAGGTTCCACGTGTAGCGTCGTATTAAACCACATGCTCCACCGCTTGTGCGGGTCCCCGTCAATTTCTTTGAGTTTCAACCTTGCGGCCGTAGTCCCCAGGTGGAGCACTTAATGTGTTAACTGCGGCACAGAGCTTTTGGCCCCATACCTAGTGCTCATCGTTTACGGCTAGGACTACCAGGGTATCTAATCCTGTTTGCTCCCCTAGCTTTCGTATTTCAGTGTCAGTTTTGGGCCAGAGAGTCGCTTTCGCCACTGGTGTTCCTCCCGATATCTACAGATTTCACTCTTACACCGGGAATTCCACTCTCCTCTCCCAAACTCAAGCCTTGCAGTTTCGAATGCAGTTCTTTGGTTGAGCCAAAGGATTTCACATTCGACTTACAGGGCCACCTACATACCCTTTACACCCAATGAATCCGAACAACGTTTGCCACCTCCGTATTACCGCGGCTGCTGGCACGGAGTTAGCCGTGGCTTCCTCTCCCGGTACCGTCAGCCCATCAGGCTATTAGCCATCAGGACGTTCGTCCCAGGTGACAGAGCTTTACGATCCGAAGACCTTCATCGCTCACGCGGCGTCGCATCGTCAGACTTGCGTCCATTGCGAAAGATTCTCGACTGCAGCCTCCCGTAGGAGTCTGGGCAGTGTCTCAGTCCCAGTGTGGCTGACCATCCTCTCAGACCAGCTACCCGTCGTTGCCTTGGTGGGCCATTACCCCGCCAACAAGCTGATAGGACGCGGGCTCATCTTCAAGTGATAGGTCTTGCGATCCCCATCTTTTACCACGTCTACCGAAGTAGTCGTGGTCTTATCCGGTATTAGCCCCGCTTTCGCGGGGTTATCCCAAACTCGAAGGTAGATTACCCACGTGTTACTCACCCTTTTGCCACTATCCCGATAAATCGGGATCGTTCGACTTGCATGCCTTATCCACGCCGCCAACGTTCGTTCTGAGCCAGAATCAAACTCTCCAAAAATATTTGACATAACTTAGAACCCGTTTGTTTGGCTTAATTTAGAAAGAACAAAAATGAAAAAGGACATCGAGATGATGTCCTTGAACACCCTCCCCTGCAATATATATTAGATTATATTATCAAGGAGATATATACATTTTGGTAATTAAGAATTATATCACAGAACAAGTATGTGTCAAGCACTAATTTAAAAAATCTTAAGGCTTGAATATAACCTTTAAAAATCTTGTTTTGCCAACTCTTATCCTGTATTCTTTACTATGTTCAAGCGGAGCTACAATAGAACCTACTATGCCGCCATTTAACTCAATTGCCTTTTGTTCAACTAGTCTTCTATATTCACTCTTGCTAAAACAAATTCCTTCGGATACTAAAAAATCTCCAAGTTGAATATTAGACTGGAAAGATTTTTCTTTTAATTTCAACTCTGTAAACGGGTCTCTTTTCTGGAACTTATTTTTAAAGTCTTTGCGGGCCGCGGAAGCTTCCTTGTCTCCATGATATTGTCTTACTATATCCTCTGCTAATTTTTTCTTTGCATCCATTGGGTGTAATTTCTTGATCTCGTCCAGATTCTCGTCTGTCAGGAGTTCGTAGTACTGGAGCATAAGCTCGTCTGATATTGACATGAGCTTTCCGAACATATCTTCCGGTAATTCACTTATACCTATATGATTACCATAGGACTTACTCATCTTCTGTGTACCATCGAGACCCACGAGAAGCGGCATCATGATAATAACCTGCCGTTCCTGGCCATAGTCTTTTTGAAGCTCACGGCCCAAGAGAAGATTGAACTTCTGGTCTGTGCCGCCCAATTCAACATCGGCTTCCAACTTAACTGAATCATATGCCTGAAGAAGAGGATACATAAATTCAAGCAGACTTATATCCTTACCGGATTTATATCTCTCGTTAAAATCCGCCCTGGCGAGAAGCTGGGACACTGTACTGCGTGAGGTCAATTCAAGCGCGTCGCTTAACTTCATCGGACTGAGCCACTTGCTATTAAACACGACCTGCGTCTTTTTCTCATCCAGTATCTTAAAGACCTGCTTCTTATAGGTCCTGGCGTTTTCTTTCACTTCCCTCTCTGTCAGGCGTTTACGAATCTCGCTTCTACCCGTAGGGTCGCCTATCATGCCCGTGAAATCACCTATGAGAAACACCACCCTGTGTCCAATATCCTGAAAATGCCTGAGTTTCCTCAAAAGCACGGTATGACCCAGATGAATATCAGGCGCGCTAGGATCAAAGCCGGCCTTTACGATAAGAGGGCTGCTCTTCTCTAGTTTAGAGACAAGCTCTTTCTCAGAGATAATCTCCACTGTCCCGCGCCTTATCAGATCTAACTGTCTCTTGATATCCATATTGAAAAGGTTATATGAGGTTGTCTGATGTTAAATGAGGTTGCCTGAAGTTGCTTTTTGGCAACCTCAGGCAACCTTAGACAACTTCAATTAACATTAGCTAACCTATTTTTTAAGACTCAACCCAATCTTCCTCTCGACCTCGTCTATCTTTATTACTACTGTCTCGATTTTATCCCCTGGTTTATAGACGTCTTCGAGCTTCTGTTCGGATTCGAGATCAAATTCAGAAATATGCACAAGGCCCTCGAGGTCTTTCTCTATCTCCACAAAAAAACCAAAGCTTGTAACCTTAGTGACAGTACCCTTAACAGTTGTGCCAAGGGTGTATTTCTCAGTAATCTCAGGCCACGGGTCTGAGATCAGTTGTTTTATACCAAGAGATATCCTCTGGTTTTCTGGATCTACTGCCAGGACCATTGTTTCTATCTTCTGACCCTTTTTCAGAAATTCCTTGGGGTGGTTTATCTTTCTTGTCCATGACATATCAGTCGCATGGACAAACCCCTCTATGCCGCTGGCTATCTCTATAAATGCGCCATAGTCAGTAAGATTCCTGACCTTTCCTTCGATCTTAGTACCGGCTGAAAACTTTTCTTTAATCTCAAACCATGGATTTGCCTCGATCTGCTTTATACCAAGGGATATCTTCTGGCTATCAGCATCCACGCTTAACACTATGGCCTCAACCACATCGCCTATCGCAACCACATCCTGTGGATTATTGACCCTCTGGGTCCAGGAAAGTTCTGACACATGCACCAGGCCTTCTATGCCTTTTTCCAGTTCCACGAACGCTCCATAAGGCATGATATTAACGACATTGCCTTTTACCTTTGTGCCTATGGGATATTTACCTTCCACGTCCTTCCATGGGCTTTCTGTTTTCTGTTTCAGGCCCAGAGATACCTTTACGCTTTCCTTATCAAAGTTCAGGATCATGACTTCTACAGTATCGTTTATAGCGAGTATTTCACTCGGGTGCGAGATCCTGCCCCAGCTCATATCTGTAATATGCAAAAGCCCATCTATGCCCCCCAGGTCGATGAACGCGCCAAAATCTGTAATATTTTTAACCACACCTTTTCGCAGCTCCCCCACCGTGAGCTCGCCTATAATCTTGTCTTTTGCATCGCCTCTTTCTTTTAATAAGCTGTCCTTTCTCGAGATGACTATATTTTTTCTTAGCTTATTCATCTTTACGATCTTGAAATTGAGCGTCTGGCCCATTATCTGGTTGACGTTTCCAAAGCCCTTAATCGCGACAAGTGATGCGGGTAAAAACGCCTCTATGCCCACATCCACCATCAAACCGCCCTTTACTTTGCGGGAGACCTTACCTTCTATAAAGTCTCCTTCCTTGAACTTGTTTACAATCCTTGTCCAACCCACTGCCTTTTCAGCCTTCCTCTTGGAGACAATTATCATGCCGTCTTCGTTCTCTTTAGACTCCACCAGCACTTCAAATTCGTCTCCAACCTTAACCTCGGGCTGGCCCTTGAATTCAGTTATAGACATAACGCCTTCTGACTTATAACCAAAATCCACGTACACGTCCTTCTCCCCAACGGCGATGACCTTGCCTTTTACGATATCGCCCTCGCTAATCCTCTTAAAGGTCTTCTCATACGCTGTTGCCAGATCAAATGTTTCACTCATTGTCAGATACCCCTCTTTCTTTTGATTTTTTTCACCACACTTTGTACCATCGCGTCAGGCGTTGACGCTCCGCTGACAACCCCAACGCATCTCTTTCCACTGAAATACTCTTTTTTTAGTTCAACGTCTGTCTCAATATGATAACTATCCACTCCGCTTTCCTTGCAGATATGCCATAACCTTCTAGTGTTGGCGCTGTTCTTGCCGCCAACTATCACCATAACATCGCATTCCTTTAAAAGCTCCCGAGTCAAAGCCTGCCTGTGCGCTGTATCATTACAGATGGTATTGAATATTCTCAGTTCGTTGAAATCTTTTTTTAATAACCTTGCTACGCCCTTAAGATAATTATTCTTGCTCTGCGTGGTCTGGGAAATGACAGCGATCTTATTGCCTTTGGTTTTTCTGCCAGCCAGGCTCAGCAACGCCTTTACCTCAGGGTGTTTTTTATCCCCTATTATAACTATCCTATAACCAGAGGCCTTTAAATCCTTAACTATATTATGGGCACTCTTCACAAAGGGGCACGTTGCGTCTATCAAATCCAATTGTTTATCTCTGATCTTCTTTATCGCTTCTATTGTCGTGCCGTGAGACGAAATGATGACTACGCCTTTTTTGATATTTGTTATATCTTTTATTACCTTGAGACCTTTTTTTGAAAGACCTTCTACTACCTGCGGGTTGTGTATGATAGATCCAAGCGAATAAATATTATTGGAGTCTTTTGACTCTTTGAGTGTCTTTTCAGCTATATTTATGGCCCTCTTAACGCCAAAACAAAAACCTGAATGACTAGCTATTTTTATCCGCATGTATTTTTAACTCAGCAATCGCCTTCATTGTTTCCCGGGCGATAATGAGGTAACTTTCTCTCTTATTTCCGGGAAAATTCTTATCGAAGCTCAGAGGCTTGCCGAAATAAACTGAAACAGCGCTATGCCTCGGAAACCTTGAGTGCCTGGGCCACGCTTCCATAGAACCCTTCACGTAACAAGGTAATATGGCAGCCTTTGATATGCTGTGCAGGAATCCTATCCCGGATTTAGGGGCCTGTAGATTCCCGTCACTGGAGCGCGTCCCCTCAGGAAAAACAAGCACTGCCTGACCTTCAGACAATTTTCCTAAGGCCAGTCTGAAAGCCGCAAGGTCTCCTTTTCCGCGCTTCAAGGGGAAAGTATTCACGCGATTTAATATATAACCAAAAGGCCTGAAGCGAAATAAAGTGTCTCTGGCCAGATAAATCAATTTCCTTGGCGCGGCCACTCCTGCTATCATAGGGTCCAGAAAACTTGCATGATTAGACACAACGATCAAGGGACCTTTTTCAGGAAAGTTTCCCCTCCCAAAAACCTTTAGTCTGAAAAATATTTTAAAGAGCAGTAATACTATGAATCTCGCGAAGGTATAAAACATATTGAGCTATCAGCTCTCAGCTCTCAGCTGAAAGCTCTTTAAATAGAATCCCTGACAGTCTTTGCCTTTTCAAGCAACTTCATTAACTCTTTGCCGCTATTTTTTTTCAACGCGGACTTGATCTTTGACAGCTCTTTTTCCAGCTCGCTTATGCCTCTAATTATATTCTTCCTGTTGGTCAGAAAAATATCCTTCCACAACTCAGGGCTGCTTGAGGATATTCTTGTGGCGTCCTTGAAGCCTCCTGCGGCGAACCTTAGCTCCGCTTTAGAGCAGGCGTTAGAAAGCGCCGCGCTGGATGCATGCGGAAGATGGCTTAGTTTTGAAATAATCATGTCGTGCTTATCAGGGCTCATCACTTCGACCTTCATGCCGATCCTGCGCCAGAATTTTTTTACCTTCTCCAGCGCGCTTTTTTCTGTCCAGCTAGACCTGGTCACCAGACAATACGAGTTATCAAAGAGATTTCCATCAGAATAGATAACCCCTGACTTTTCAGAGCCGGCCAAAGGATGACTGCCGACAAAGTGGACTTTGTCAGGCAGAATAGACTCTATATGTTTCACTATTTCTTTTTTTGTGCTACCTGCGTCCGTAACTATCGCTCCCTCTTCCAATGATCCCGAAATATCACGGGCTATATCTATAATCTTTAAGACAGGCGCGCATAAGATCACAAGATCCGCTCCTTGAACAGCCTTTGCCGCGTCAAGCGTAACCCTGTCCGCAACGCCCCTGGACAGGGCCCTTACAACAGTGCTGCGCCTTCTAGACACACCGATAACCTCTTGTGCCAGGCGCTGTTTTTTAATTGCCAGGCCAAGCGAACCACCGATGAGGCCAAGTCCGATAATTGTGATACGCTTAAACATCATATTTTGTTTTATGTGTAATCCTACAACTCACGACCTACTGCCTTTGCCACCGGTGCCAATTCTTTCATCATCGCGTCAAATTTTTCCGGCAATAATGACTGGGCGCCGTCCGAATACGCGTCTTCCGGGTTCGGATGCACCTCTACTATCAATCCGTCCGCGCCCGCGGCTATGGCGGCCCTGGACATAGCCCCGACCAGGTCCCATTTGCCAGTACCGTGACTCGGGTCAACAATAACAGGAAGATGGCTTAGACTCTTAATTAACGGGACAGCGTTTAAGTCCAGGGTAAACCTTGTAGAATCCTCAAATGTTCTTATACCTCGCTCGCAGAGAACACAGTTAAAATTACCGTTTGAAAGAACGTATTCGGCTGACATCAAAAATTCTTTTATAGTGGAGGATATACCTCTTTTTAACAGTACGGGCTTTTTAGAAAGGCCCACCTCTTTTAAGAGATTAAAGTTCTGCATGTTTCTGGCCCCGACCTGCAGCATATCCGCGTATTTTTCAACAAGCTCAACATCCCTTGTGTCCATGACCTCTGTCACTATCTTCAGGCCCGTATCTTTTTTTACCTCATTTAAATACCTCAGTCCTTCTTCGCCAAGCCCCTGAAAACTGTAGGGCGAACTCCTTGGCTTAAAAGCCCCTCCACGTAAAATAAGCGCGCCCGAAGCCTTAACCGCCCTGCCTATTTTCCTGAGCCCTTCCAGATTTTCTACGGAGCATGGACCTGCCATCACGACTATCTTTTTCCCGCCTATCTTCACGCCATCCGTATCCACAATGCTATTTTCTTTCTTGAACTCCCTGGATACGAGTTTGTAAGGCTTGAGAATGGACATTACCTTTTCAACGCCAGGATATGCCTCAAGCGGCTGGACACGAAGCAGATCTTCTTCGCCTATGACTCCTATGATGGTGCGCTCGATACCCTGAGAGACCATTGACTTTAAGCCGAGTTTTTTGACTTTTTCAATTATATGGTCGATCTGTTTTTTTGTGGCGTCTGGCCGCAGGACTATGATCATGTAAATCCTCCAACACCCTTGGCACACTAAAGTGTGCTCTACGTATTTGTCGCAAAGGTCTTCATAAGCAGGCAGATTGAAATCTGCCTATTCTCGACCTTTGCCTTTATGTCCCTATGAAACTATTTTCCTCAATTCCTTAATAAACCTCTTGTTCTCTTTTTCCTTCCCCACCGTGACTCGGATAAAATTATCCAACCCCCAGGCATTCATTTCTCTCACTATCACTCCCTGTTTCATGAGCTTTTTGCATATCTTACTGGCGTCTTTTCCGGCCTCGAACAAAACAAAATTAGTAACGCTTGGTATGTACCTCAATCCTAATTTACCAAGCTCGGCGTACAAAAACCTCCTGCCGTCGCGGGTAATCTTTTTTACCTTTACCAGAAATTTTTTATCCTTTAACGCAGCCGTAGCCGCTGTCTGCGCAAGCAGATTCACGTTAAAAGGTTCCCGGACTGATTCGATATAACTTATTATCTCCGGACTTGAAACGCCGTAACCTATCCTTAATCCGGCAAGACCATATGATTTCGAAAAACTCCTCGTCACCATAACGTTACCGCGCGATACATAGTCCATGGCATTGGGATAATCCCTTTCCTGGACATAATCAAAATACGCCTCGTCGATAAAAACCAGCAGCGTCTCAGGAAGCCCCTTTAGAAATTCCTCGAGCTCGTACCTTGTGACATATGTCCCGTTAGGATTATCCGGGTTGGCTATAAAAACGATCCTGGTATTTTTTGTAATGGCCTTTTTCATGGCCTTCAAGTCGTATCTAAAATACCTGGTAGGCACAATTTTGATCTTCGCTCCCTGTATCCGTGAGGCTATCTCATATATTAAAAATGTCGGGGACGCGACTACTACCTCATCCCCTTCCTCTACAAAGGCGCGCAGCGCCAGGAGAATCAATTCATCAGAGCCATTCCCAAAAACTAGCTGGTCAGGCCTTACCTTTATCTTTTTAGACAGGGCCTGGCGCAGGTAAAAACAGCCTGACTCCGGATATCTGTTTATATCTGTCAGGTGTTTTTTTATCGCGGCTACTGCCTTTGGCGAAGGCCCGAACGGGTTTTCGTTAGAGGCTAGCTTTATCACATCCCTTAACCCGAGCTCCCTTTTAACCTCTTCTATGGGTTTGCCTGGCTGGTATGATTTTATGTTTTGTATGGATTTACGTGGCAACATATTATAACGCGACAGGGTATGACCCTAATATCTTAAAATACGAGCACTGTTTTTCGAGTTCCTTTAAGGCCTTTTTTACCTTCGCATCTCTGCAATGTCCCAGCATATCGACGAAAAAGTAGTATTCCCATGACTTTCTCTTAGAAGGCCTGGACTCTATCTTCGCGAGGTTTACCTTATTTTTCTTGAAAGGTGAAAGCGTGTCATGAAGCGCTCCTATCCTGTCCCTCCCCGTAGAAAACATTATAGAGGTCTTATCCTTTTTTGTGGGCGCCGGGATATGCTGGCCGATGACAAGAAAACGCGTTACATTGCTGGTGCTGTCTTCTATGCCATTATCAAGGACCCTGAGTTTATATTTCTTTGCCGCCAGGATATTAGCTATAGCGCATGAGCCTTTTTCTTTTGAAGCGATTTCAGCCGCCCTGCTGGTTGTCGAGACCTCTATGAGCTCCACTCCTCGTAAATGCGTATCCAGCCATCCTCTGCACTGGCCTAACACATTTGGATTCGAATAGACCTTTTTTACGGATTTAATATCGCATTTACCCAGGAGATTATGTGATATATCAAGCAGAATCTCTGAACAAATCTTCAGATCTGAATTAATAAACATATCAAGCGTATGACTCACTGCGCCTTCTGTAGAGTTTTCAACAGGGACAACCCCATAATCAGCGCGCAAGATCTCGACCTCTCTAAAGACATCTGTTATGCTGTCGCATGAAGAATATTTGACCTGGCTGCCGAATTTTTTTATCGCGGCGAGGTGCGTGAAACTGGCCTCAGGCCCCCAAAACGCTATATTAATGTTCTTTTCAAGAGCGAGAGAACTTGACATTATTTCCCTGTAAATGGCTGTAAGGGCCTTATCCGAAAACAGGCCTTTATTCTGTTTTAAAATATTTTTATAGATCTGCGCCTCGCGGTCAGGCATGTATATACCGGTACCCGCAAGATTTTTCAAACTACCTATATTTTTGGCTATAGAGGCTCGTTTATTAAGGAGCGCTATGATCTTTTTGTCAATATCATCTATTTTCTTGCGAAGACTCTTTAGCTTCATTTTGGATCTCCTTTTGAGGCAGCGCTTCAGCCTTTACCTCATCTTCAGCAATGCTATGCGCTGCTTGCCCCTCATCCTTGTGGCGTGGGGCGCCCTCTGGGTTTTGCGATTCCTCTTCTTCTTTTCTCAAATGTTCGGGCAACTCTATATCTTTTTCCGTGATATTAAATTCCTCCAGCCTGGGCAGTTCATCAAGTGAATTCAGCCCAAAGTACTGCAGGAATTCCGAAGTGGTGCCATAGAGTATGGGCCTGCCGACAGTCTCTTTCCTGCCCGCTATGCGTATAAGGTTCTTTTCTATAATGGTCTTTAAGACTCCATCTACATTAACGCCTCTTATCGCTTCTATCTCCGGCTTGGTAACAGGCTGCTTATACGCTATTATAGCAAGTGTTTCAAGGCTCGGCCCCCTTAGCCTGTCAGCTCCTGAGGTCTTGTAAAGCTTCTGGAGCCATGGGGCAAAAACAGTGTCAGTGACTATCTGATACCCTCCGGCTATTTCTTTAAGCCTAAAGGCTCTCTGTGTATCCTCGTATTCCTTTGCGAGCCAGGCTATTATCTCTTTCACTTCCTTTATATCAAGATCTTCCAGGACACCTTTGATCTCATTCACAAATAAAGGCTTATCGCTTACAAAGAACATAGCCTCTATTATATTTTTTGCCTGGGTTTTATCCATGATCAATCCACGCGTAACCTGTGTTTTTCGTTTCTTATTACCTCTATATCGCCAAATTTTTCTTTTTGCGCCACCAGGATCTCTTTTAATCTTATGAGTTCAAGCACAGCTAGAAAAGTAGCGATGATCTCCAGCTTATTTTTCGCATTTTTAAAAAGCTCTGAAAGAAACATGACAGGCTTTTCCACAAGCATATGCAAGAGGTCGTGCACCTTCTGTTCTACTGTAAATTCGTCTTTAACTATATCCTGAAATACATCCTTTGGAACGTCTTTCAGTACTCTCGTGAGCGCTGTTATAAGGTCAAATAAGCTCGCTTCAAAAAATTTCTCGCCTGACTCAAGCTCGATAGTCGCGGCCCTTGTAAACATCTGCCTGCGCTGGCCTTCAAGGCCCTGTAATACCTCTGCAGCCTCTTTGAATCTTTTATACTCAATGAGCCTTCTTATAAGCTCCTCTCTTGGATCTTCCTCTTCTTCAAGAAGGATCTCCTTCTCCTCCGGAGGAAGCAGCATCTTGCTTTTTATGTGAATGAGCGTGGCCGCCATTACCAGAAATTCTCCGGCAATATTCAGGTCAAGCATGCGCATCAGTTCAAGGTACTCAAGATATTGCTCGGTAACCGTGGTTATCGGTATATCATATATGTCTACCTCATTCTTTTTTATGAGATAGAGCAGTAAATCCAACGGCCCTTCGAACACTTCGAGTTTTACTTTATATGACATATCTTGAGGTTATCTGACGTTATAATGACGTTATATGAGGTTATATGACGTTATCTGAGGTTGCCTGAGGTTGCCTAAGATTCTTTTGTAACTTCACACAACTTCTTATAACCTCATTTAACCTCATATAACCTATCTACAATAATCCCACAGCCTTTTTCACTTCTGACATTGTCTCAGACGCGGCCTTACCTGCCTTTTCCGCCCCGTCTTTTAAGATATCCCTGATATCGCTTTTATTCTTGAGCAACTTTTCTCTTTTTTTCCTTATGTCGGATAAATAATCGGAA
>Ga0180732_1001910_pt1 | contig 11862 bp, 12 predicted proteins | sample KR11_01MetaG_FD_148674 | JGI IMG/M metagenome (GOLD analysis project Ga0180732, IMG submission 148674) | Groundwater microbial communities from the Olkiluoto Island deep subsurface site, Finland - KR11_0.1 MetaG | ecosystem: Environmental > Aquatic > Deep subsurface > Groundwater | place...
TATGCTAAGAATTTTAGGAGTTAATATTCCAGAAGAAAAAAGAATAGAATTTGCTCTCACATATTTGAAAGGCATAGGCGTTTTTTCGAGCAGAAAAATTTTGGAGGAGGCTGGCATTGATTTTAATAAAAGAGCGAGAGAAATTACGTCAGAAGAAGTTGGCAAGATTCAAAAAATAATTGAAAAGAAATATAAAGTTGAAGGAGAATTGAAAAGAATCGTTATGATGAATATAAAAAGGCTTAAGGAAATCGGAAGCTATAGAGGAACAAGGCATGCGAAAGGACTTCCTACGCGAGGGCAAAGAACCAAAACTAACAACAGAACTGTGCGAGGAAATGTCAGAAAAACAGCCGGAAGCGGAAAAGTAAAGACGGAAAAGACATAGGAAATACATTGTTGTATTGTTACATTGTTAAATTGTTATGCATAAAATTATTTACTGTATAATAATAACTAAAAACAATTTAGCAATTTAGCAATTTGACAATTTAGCAATTTAATTTATAAAAATATGGGAAAAAGAAGAGTGATAACAATCGGAAATAAAGAAAAGGGAGACTCAAAAGCTTCAAAGGCTGGGTTGCCTAAAAAAGCTAAACGGAGAAATATAGTCAAGGGACAGGTTCATATCAAATCAACTTATAATAATACAATTGTAACAATTACGGACTTAAACGGAAATGCAATTGCATGGTCAAGCGCCGGGCTTTTGGGATTCAAAGGAGCAAAAAAAGCAACACCTTATGCCGCAACTAGCATTGTCGGATCGCTTTTGGAAAAAACAAAAAAAGTCGGCCTCCGAGAAGTCGAAGTTTTCGTAAAAGGCATTGGCAGCGGAAGAGAGTCCGCGGTTCGAGCGATTGCTTCTAACGGCATTGATATTATTTCTATAACCGACACGACTCCAATTCCCCATAATGGCTGCAGGCCTCCAAAGCCGAGAAGGATATAATATAAAATTTTCAATTTTCAATTTCTAATTTTCAATCAATTTACAATGATTAAATATTTAATATAGTTGTGGCATCGGGAGTAAGTCTTATTTCCTTAAAATCATTGTTTTTTAGAAAAAAATTTGAAAATTGTAAAATTGAAAATTCACTGAAAATTGAAAATTAGAAATTGAAAATTAAAAACGCAATTAGGTTTTAAGAGATTGATAATGGAACTGGCGGATAATAATATAAATAGTTTAACATTTAAAAAACATATAATATGGCAAGAGATTTAGGTCCGAAGTGCAAAAAATGCAGAAGAGAAGGAAAGAAGCTTTTTATAAAAGGAGAGCGTTGTTTTGGCGTGAAATGCGCTATGATAAAAAGGCCTTACGCTCCGGGACAGCACGGGCAAGCAAGAAAAATGGGCTTGTCTGAATACGGCATTCAGCTTAGAGAAAAGCAAAAAGTTAAAAGAATTTATGGCGTTTTAGAAAGACAATTCAGAAAATATTATGAAATGGCCAGCCGCGTGCATGGCAATACGGGAGTTTTTCTTTCAACTCTTCTTGAAAGAAGGCTGGATAGTGTTGTTTATCGCCTTGGCTTTGCAAGCTCTAGAAATCAAGCTAGACAGCTTGTTAATCACGGGCATCTTCTGTTAAATGGAAAAAAAGTAGACATACCTTCATTTTTAGTAAAAGAAGGAGATGTTATATCATTCAAGAAAAACCAAGGAAATTATTTTGAGGATTTAAAAAATATATTAAAAAATCACCAAACGCCGTCTTGGCTGTCTTTAGATATTCAAAAAGTTCAAGGCAAAGTCGTTTCCAATCCCGTCTTGAGCGAAATTGACACAGGCACGGATATTCACTTGATTGTTGAGTATTATTCCAAATCATAGATATAATTTCAAATTTTCAATTTCTAATTTTCAATTTTCAATGAATTTTCAATTCTTTAATTTCTAAACTTTTACTTATCTAAACTATTGTTTGAAAATTGTTTCATTAAAAATTTAATAGAAATTAGAAATTGAAAATTAAGGACGCAATTAGGCTTCACGGAACTGATGTAAAATGAAGTCAGTGGATAAAAAAACCAGCAATACAACAATTTAGCAATTTAACAATTTAACAATCCGATAATTTAATACTTAAAATAAAAATATGCAAAAAATAACACTGCCGGAAAAACCAATAATGATAAAAAGCGACGGTAATTTTGCGGTTTTTGAAATCAGAGCATGCTATCCCGGATATGGCTCAACAATAGGGAACGCTTTGCGCAGAGTTTTGCTTTCAAGCTTAGCGGGGTCTGCTATAACATCGGTGAAGATTGCGGGAGTGAATCACGAATTTTCCACGATTCCGGGAGTAGCTGAAGATGTAGTTGAAATAATACTCAATTTGAAAAAAATAAAATTTAAAACGCATACTGACGAGCCAGTGAAGCTTAACTTAAAAGTGTCTAAGGAGGGCGAGGTAAAAGCCTCGGACATAGGGGCAAATAGCGACGTGGAAATAGCCAATAAAGATGCTTACATTGCAACCATAACTAATAAGGGAAGTATTTTGGATATGGAAATGAAAGTGGAAAAAGGGATTGGTTATATGCCCATTGAGCAGCAAGATGAAAATAAGCTTGAGATTGGAAATATTGCGATTGACGCGATTTTTGCTCCGATAAGAAAAGTGAACTATAGGGTAGAAAACATGCGAGTTGGAAAGCTGACAAATTATGATAAATTGATTTTTGAAATAGAAACAGACGGAAGCATAACTCCCGAAGAGGCTTTTAAAGAAGCAACCAGATTGCTTGTGGAGCATTTTAATTTATTTAGAGAAGTAGTTGATCAAAAAAAAGAGCAAGAAGAAAAAAGCGTGGAAATAGAAGAGAAGAAATCGTTAAAAGAAGACAGGAAAGCAGAGAAAGAGAAAGAGAAAGAGAAGAAAGAAGAGAAAGAAGAGCAGCAAAAAGAAGATAGCGAGGAAACTCTGAAAATGTCAATTGAAGATATTGGCTTATCTGTCCGCATTTCAAAAATTTTGGCCGATAACAAGATAAAAACCATTAGCAAAGTTATTAAAAAAACCGAGGAAAATTTGCAAGAATTTCCGGGAATGGGAGACAAGGGAATTAAGGAAATTAAAAAGGCTTTGGGAAAATTCGGCTTGACTCTAAAAAAATAATTACTTAGGAATGAATTTAAAGAGTATAAAATATTACTATGAAACATAAATCAAAAGGAAGACAATTCAAGAGAAATAAGTCGCAAAGAAAAGCTTTGATGAAACATTTGTCAGAAGCGATTATTTTGCAAGAGAAGATTACTACAACATTCGCCAAAGCGAAAGAACTTTCTGTGCATATTGAAAAATTAATAACAGTAGCAAAGAAAAATAATCTTTCAGCCGCTAAAGCCGTTCATAGTATTTTGTGCGATGAAGCTTCAAAGAAATTATTAAAGCAAATTGCCGATAGGTATAAAGATCGAAGCGGAGGGTATACGAGAATTATAAAAGTAGCTGAAAGAAAAGGCGATGCCGCCCAAATGTCTGTGATAGAGTTTGTTTAAATATACTAACTTGCTTAAATAATTCCATTATTTTTGTCATTCCCGCCTTCGCGGGAATGACAGCGCGCAAGCGCGTAAGTCCTATAATTTAATGAAAAATGCGTGAAGCTTAATTTATAATGCAATACAACAATTTAGCAATATAATTATTATTAAATTTATGCCGAAAGAAAAAAGCACAAGCAAAGGTAAGAGCAAAATAAAACCAATCGAAAGAAAATGGCATATTTTTGACGCGTCTGAAGAGAGCTTTGGAAGGCTAGCCTCAAAAATCGCAATTTTACTTAGAGGAAAGAATAAAGTGGATTATGCCCCTCACATTGATAGCGGGGATTACGTTGTTGTTGTTAACACTGATAATTTAAAATTTACGGGGAATAAAGATGATAAAAAAATATACTACAGCCACAGCTGGTATCTGGGAGGATTAAAGGAAATTACTTTAGGAAATCAAATGAAAAAAAATTCAAGAATGGTTATAAAAAGGGCGGTGTATGGAATGCTTCCTAAAAATAAGCTGAGAGATCAGATGATAAAAAGATTGAATATATACGCCAAAAACGAACATCCTTTTGAAAAAAAATTCAGTAAACAGCCTAAATAAACATAAATTATGAGCGAAAATAATGAAAAGTATTTTTATGCGACAGGCAGGAGAAAATCCGCGGTTGCTAAAGTAAGGCTTTATGAAGACGATAAAAAAGAAGTGTTGCTTGTGAACGATAAAGAATATAAAGAGTATTTTTCCAACAACGCCACGCTTATTGAAAAAGTCTATTCTCCTTTAAAGCTTCTTAAACTTGAAAATAAATTCAGAATTTCAGCGGTGGTCAACGGCGGCGGCCCTAACGGCCAAGCCGAAGCGATCAGGCTGGGCATAGCCAGAGCTCTTTTGGTTTTGAACGAAGAATATAAAAAAGAACTGAGAGCCTCGGAATATCTGACGAGAGATCCGAGAAAGGTTGAAAGAAAAAAGCCCGGACTCAAAAAAGCCAGACGCGCCCCGCAGTGGAAGAAGAGGTAGGGCATACAAAATAATATTTTTAAAGCAGGCGATTCGCGAGAGTTGCTTGTTTTTTTGTTTGTTCATGCCGCTGGCTCCATAGTCCCTTTAGGGCTGTGGAGCCTGAATACAAGATGTTTGAAAATTCGGGGGGTTGTGAAAAATAATAATAGTTTGCATTAGAACTCCACAGGTCCGCCTGTCGGACGGACACTATGGAGCCAGCAATGTTTTTTCGGTTTGACTATTTTACTCAATATGCTATTTTACCAATAGAAAATGAATCACAATTTATTAACCTAACCTCCGTCCCGAGTACTCGGGATTGTTTGGAGTATGGTTGAAATCCTAGAACAAATTTATTTATTTGACACAATTTATTTAACTGCTACAATGCAATCAGACAATTAAATAAGTTTATCCAGAGTACGGCGAGGGAACTAGCCCCGTGACCCGTCAGCAACCCTTGAATGGTGATTCCATCAAGAAGGTGCTAATTCTAGCCCTAAAAGGGAAAGATACAGGTCGTTTTTTGTTTTTCTGGAACAAAAATGTCTTTCTCTTCTCGGGAAAGTTTTTTTAATTTTCTAAATATAAAACACAATGGAAAATAAATTTAAAGAGCTATGCGATTTTTATCTTTTAGACGGTAAGTTATTATATGTTTCTCGAGAGTTTATAGGTTTTGATCCTGTTATCAGTAAGGGGTTGTCTTGTGAACGCAATAAAAAAAGTAACACTACAATTAAGCTTGATGAATTTAAATTGGGCGATTCTTCGTTTAATGCCATCCTGACAAACCATATTAGCTGGGGACCGTTAAGCGGGTATCGGCGGGCAGAGATATTAAGAAATGGCAGGACTATCATCAACTATGAACATGGCGGTATGGGACACGGGTCGAACTATTGTAAGGGAAATTATTTTCATTTGGAAAATGGAAATGCTTTTCTGCTAAAAAACGGATATGCGCTCAGAGATGTATCTACTGGCAAAATTTATTCAAACCTTAATCATGACAATGATTATTTATTTTGGTTCAAGGACGTAGTCATTCCCATTGCGGGCAAATTGTGGCCAGTTGATGGCAGTGCGTTAGATTATGACAAAATTTACCATCGCGCCGAAATCGAACCGCTAAGGCAAATTCAATGGGATGCGCATGTAAATTTTAATAGCCAGCATATTTATATCAAAAAAACGGCGGTTCCATATTGTTGGCAAACTTTATGGGAATCCGCTAATAAATATGAGGAATTCAAAAGAATGGATCAGGAGGGTTTTAGGGCGCTGGGCAGGATAGAGTTTAACGATATTGGTTTTGAGAGATATTAGTTAATTTTTCGGTGGAAATTTTGGGACTAAAACCTGTTAAAAAGGCGGGACTTGTGATATAATAAAAATAATAGCGATTAACTAATTAAAATTAAAAACATGAATGCTAAAACAAAGTGTCCACATTGTCAAAAAGAAATTTCAAAAGTTGAAATTCAAAAATTACCGGATATGGGGAAAAATGATTTAGAAAATCCAAAAGATCGTTATCTTGTCGCGGTGTGTCCTATTTGTGAAACCATTATTTCTGTTGTTTTGAACCCGGAACGCAAAGGGCAGAGTCTTGAGGGAAAATAATAATCTCAATTTTTAGTCCCGTAGGCGTAAGATTTTGTTTTGCATAAAATGGATGCGGGTGTATTAAGTTAGACAAAATAATTAAATAAAATTATGCCAAGAAAAATAAGTGAAAAAGAAAAAGTAGATGTAGTTGACGCGCTTCCAAAACAGGAGAAGTTTTTTTCAACCGGCAATTTGAAAAAATCGGCGCGCTCCGGAACTCAACTGCCTGACCCAACAAATGCGCCTTACGGCTATGATCCGGTGGCGCAGTTCCGGCATCTTTTTCCTGCGTTAGAGCTTCCAATACTCAAACCGCCGGCGAAATATCATCAAGAAGACAATGTTTCTTTCGGCAGTCCTAAATTGCCGGCGCACGAACTTTATCTTGGTGACAATCTTTATCTTTTGCGCCAGATGCCGAGCGAGAGCATTGATCTGATTTATATTGACCCGCCGTTTTTTTCCAATCGCACTTATACGCAGATTTGGGGAGATGACAACGAAGTGCGATCTTTTAATGATATTTTTCAAGACGGTATGTTTTCGTATCTTGCTTGGCTCAATGCAAGATTGTTTGAAATGAAGCGAGTTTTGAAATCGACCGGATCAATTTATGTGCATTGTGATTGGCACGCTTCGCATTATATCAAAACAGAGATGGATAAACTTTTTGGATATGATAATTTTCAGAACGAAATTATATGGTCGTTAGGTAATAGGGGAGGAAACGCAGAGAATTTTCCCAAAAATCATGAGATTATTCTTTTTTATGCAAAAAATGATAGAAATTTTACATTTAATACTCAAAGAAAAGGATATTCTGATAAGTTAAAAAAAATGTTAAAACAAGACGAACAAGGGAATTGGTATTATACTCGTGGCTCTAGAACAGGCAGACGCGAGTTGGCACAATGGGAGATTAAGAGCGGGGTAGGAAAAAAAACTTATGTAAATCCAGACGATCCAAATGCAGGAACGAAAGTAAATGATTTGTGGGATGAGGATGAAATATCCGGTTATGCTTCGGGTAAAGAAAAATTAGGTTATCCCACTCAAAAACCTGAAGCATTGCTTGAACGAATTATAAAAGCAAGCTCAAATAAGGGCGATGTTGTGGCTGATTTTTTTATGGGTGGCGGAACTACTGGCGCGATTGCGCTTAAAAATGGCCGGAGATTTATCGGCTGTGATATTTCTCGTGTAGCTGTTTCGGTGACTGCCAGCCGTTTGATGGATATTGGCGAGGAAATTTCAGGCGTGATTGTTTCTAATAAAAAAGATCAAAATCTGGGGATCAAACTGGAGCCTGTTGCCGATATACAGCTTGGATATGTCGGAAGTTATCCGCTGGAAAAATTCAAAGGAATTTCTCAAGATGAGTTTTCTAAATTTGTTCTCAGCTTGTATCAGGCGAGCGCGTTTACCGGAAAATCAAAATATATTCACGGATTGGCGAACGGCAAATTGATTATTTCCGTGGGGCAGGGCGATCCGGACGAAAAAGTAACTCTTGCTCAGGTGAAAGGATTGACTGAAGAAGTCTTGCGGCAATATCAGACGCAATTTGGAAATGGCGAAGAAAAAATATTGCAGATTATCGGGTGGGGCTTTGATCCTGCTATTGAAATATGGAAAGGACAGGCAATCACGGTCCTAAATAAACAAAATATAAAAATGCAGATTGAGCTTGTGTCGCTTTCGAGTGAAGCGTTCCGCCAAAAGATATTCCGAAATATCGGCGAGAGTAATATTGATCTGAAATTCAATCGGCTTAATCAGCTTCTTTCATTCACTGCAAGTCCGTATGCGGGAAAAATTACAATTATTGACGCAGGAGTTCCTAAATCAAGCGAAATGATTTTTAATTTCAAGCTTGAAGGAGCAAAAGCAATTGGCACAGGACGGCTGATCAACTGCCAATGGGATTTTTCTTATGACGGCAAACGATTCGCCTCGCGTGAACATGCGCTTAATCGCGAGGGAGCATCCGGAGATTTCACGGCGATATTTGAAGCAAGCCATAAATTTGAAAAATCGGGAGAATATATTATCGCGGCAAAAGTGCAGGATAATCTGGACGGCGAGGTGATTACTGTTTCTAAATTTAATTTGCAAATTGACGGTAAGAATAATCATTATAAACTTGAGCCAATTATATGACAATCACAGAGCAAGAAATAAAATATAAAGAGTGGAAGGAAAAACCGGATTTTCCGTTTTTGAACGAGCGTCAAACTTATATAGCAAAAACATTTATTGAGCGATTAAGTAGCGGTCAAGATTTTCCAAAGCCTTTATATAAGCATCAATTGGAAGCAATTTTGCGCGTAATTTATCATGGAGAAAAAATAGGTAAGTGGGAAAGTTTGCTTGATATTGTTACTGGCGGAGGAAAGACAGTAATTATGGCAGGGCTTGTTTCTTATTTTTGGCAGGTAAGGGGTTGTGAAAAATTCTTAATACTTACACCAAATACTATAGTTCGAGAAAGGGTTAAAGAAGATTTTGAAATTCAAAATCCCGCTTTTGCATATCGCGATTTCCCTTTTTTCTTTAATTCTCACGCAAAAACGCCGGAACGATTGGTGTGCAAAGTGCTTCGCAGCAGCAGTGATGCCGTTTCTGTGCGCGATGCGAATATTATTGTCGCGAATATTCATCAGCTATACGAAGGACGGCAATCACAATCGCTGGAAATGCTTTTGTCGCCTGAAGTTACTCCGTATCTTGTGATTTTTAACGATGAGGCCCACAACGCGGCAGCAGATCAATATCGTGAAGTTTTGAAATTACTAAAACAAAAGATGATTGCCCGCGTTGATCTTACTGCTACGCCATATCGTTTAGACAAAGAAGATTTGGACACTTTTCCTCCAATTTATGAATATCATGTTGAGGAAGCAATGAGAGATGGTGTAGTAAAAAATATTGTAGTTACAAAACCTGATATTGAAAGCGTAAAACTGGTGTATGAAGAATGGGATGAAAAAGATCAAAAAATCAGAGAATTGGACGCGCAAGAAATGCCATGGGATCAGATAGAAGCTGAGTTGAGGCGTGGCGGAGCAGTAAGGTTTGTCACGGCAAAAAACGCTCGCCGACAACAATTGCAAATTGCTCAAAGTTGTATTGATTATCAGCTTAAGCAAATTCCACGCGATCTTGACCAGAAAGCTCCACAATGGTGGCCGCTTCTTTTAGTGGTAGCGCTATCGCAAAAAGACGCGGCGCTAATTTATGAAACATTGCTAAAATCGCCGTTTAATTACAAACCCGATGAATTGCTTTTAGTGCATAGCAAGCAAGATGAGCTTGAGAATAGAAAAGCGTTTTTGCTCGGCAGGAAAGGCTATGGCGGTTTAAGCAGAGATGACCAAGATTTATGGCGCGAGACAAGAAAAGTAAAAGTTATTATTGCAGTTTCAATGTTGCGCGAGGGTTGGGATGTTAGGAATATCGCGATCATTTGTTTATTTAGAAAATTTAGTTATCAGAAAAAAGGCGATATGATCTATACCGTGTATGGTCCGCAAATTATCGGGCGCGGATTGCGAAGGATTCGCCCGGCGAGCGAACAAGATTATCTTTTTACTGTTGATCATCCGGCTTTTAATCATGGTTGGCTTTGGGAATTATTAGCGGCAACGGAATATGCCAAACCGTTAAATCCAGGCGATCTTGTTTTGTCAGAAAATATCGTTGATACGCCAAAAACAGAAACAGTAGAGACATCAGAAGAAAAAAACGAGGAAAAACCAGCTTTTGATATAGAAAAAATTATTGCCAGTTTGCCGGATACTCCCGACATTGTGCCGATATTGGATTGGCAAAAACATTTTACGGATTTTGATTTTGAAAAACGAGTGTCTTCAGCATTACAAAAAATAACGAATGTAAAAAGCCAGCGCTTAGGCTCGGCAAATACCGCGCATGAGATTCCGCAAAACGCAATCAATGTTGAGGATATAAACGAAATAGCTTTGGGAGGCGGTTCTAAAATGACGCGCGAGGATATTATACGGCTCATAATAGATGATATTGCGAATGAGCCGCATCAAGCTCTTGTTGGTACATTTCGTCAAGAAACGGCCGAGCAGTTGTATAAATTGACCGATGCGCTTGAATGGATTATTCAAAAAAAATTTGGGGTAGAGGGTATAGATAAAATTGACAAAGCGGAAGACAAAGTGTTGGCAAAAATGTATTTTTGCCTCCCTCAAATTTTTGAGGAATTTAGAAATCCGGCGTTAATCCTTGGAATTCTCAGTAAAAAATAAATATGAAAGCAATAAAAGGAATATTAAGCGGATTAAAGAAAAATTCTCGCGGAGCGAGCAGCTATGATAGCTTGCTTGAGAGAGATTATATGCTCGAACTTGAATCTATGGGCGGAGTTAAGGAATGGACAAAAGATCATAATATTAAGATTCCCTATAAAATATTTGGGCTTTTGTCTCATAAATACTTGCCTGATTTTTTGATAACTTTCGTTGATGGTTCAAAAGAACTTCATGAGACAAAGGGCGCTGGATTTTTGGCTTGGGCATCTACGCATGCAAAAAGAGAAGCGGGAGACAAATGGTGCAAAGAAAGGGGAATGATATATCGCTTTATTGAAAATAGCAGAGGGGCTTTGTTTGCTGAAAATCAAGGCATAGAAAGATTGGCAAAAATTTCTACAGCAGAAAAATTTGATTCCTTTGACGAACTACTAAAAAAATAATTATATCTGCGCCGCCTTTCAGCTGGTTTGGAATAGGATAAGCAAGGAGAGAAGCGTTTTAAAATTTAATTTACTTTTTATGAAAATTTGGTTACGGAAAAATAAAGACATAATACAAATAGTTATTTTTACTGGATTAATATTATTAAGCATTGGAAGGTTTTTAGATTTATTAAGAAATAAAAATATGCAAGATATACAAACTAGTGAATGGGTTTTAATCGGGACAACGCTTCTTTTGGCAGTTACGGCTTTTTTAGCGCCTTGTGTTGCCGAATGGTTTAAATATATTTTTTATTCTGCAAAACTAGATTTTATTTTTTTTCACAAGCCTCCATATTGTCATATCACAGAAATGAGGGGGTCGGATGTAAATTTTCCAGTTTATTATTTTAGATTTAAAGTTGTGAACAATGGCAGAATACAGGCTGAACAATGTGAGGTTGTGCTTGAAAAGATTTGGAAAGAAAATAGTGCGGGAGAGTCTAAAGAATTTTCTGGATTTTCGCCTGTTTCACTTAAATGGTCTGGTATTAATATACCAAAACATCTTACTATACAACCGGGCAGAGAAATTTTTTGTGACATAGGAAGAATTCATTATCCCGATCATGAATCAGAGTCTGTGTATAGGGATATAAGTGCAGAAGAAAAAGAACAAAATAAATTTTTCTTTGAGCTCCCAAATCGATTTTATGCACAATGGGATTGTTTAATTCCGGGAAAGTATCAAATTGAAGTAGCTGTTTATAGCAAAAATGCAAAAAAGATTAGTAGAAAGTTTAAAATTATATGGTCTGGAATTTGGAAAGACAAAGAAGCCGACATGCTGAATGAACTAGTAATGTTTTGAGAAATAAAAGGTTCAAGCCGGAGGCATTGAACCAACGGAAAATTTAACACACTCACATAAAATCCCCCCGCCAGACTGTCCAAGAATTCGAAAAACCTATAAATTTGCCATTCCTGCCTCGTATCAGAGTACGGGGTAAACTCCGGC
>Ga0180732_1001911_pt1 | contig 11858 bp, 10 predicted proteins | sample KR11_01MetaG_FD_148674 | JGI IMG/M metagenome (GOLD analysis project Ga0180732, IMG submission 148674) | Groundwater microbial communities from the Olkiluoto Island deep subsurface site, Finland - KR11_0.1 MetaG | ecosystem: Environmental > Aquatic > Deep subsurface > Groundwater | place...
CAGGAGAGCAAGTCAAAAACGCAGGATTTGGCGAACAAGGCCGCTTTGTGGCTGACGGTCGGCGCTTTGTCTGTCGGCGCGCTCACTTTATTTTCATGGTTGTTGTTTTCTGAAAAAGAATTGTTTTTCGCCATTGAGCGGGCGGTGACGGTTATGGTTATTGCTTGTCCGCACGCTTTGGGTTTGGCCGTTCCTTTGGTCGTGGCGGTTTCAATTTCTTTGGCTGCCAGCAACGGATTTTTAATTAGGAACAGAGCGGCCTTTGAGCAGATGAGAAAAATAAACACGGTTGTTTTTGATAAGACGGGCACTTTAACAAAAGGTGAATTTGGGGTGACCGATATAATTAGTTTTTTTGAAAATTTAAGCAAAGACGAGGTTTTGAACTTGGCTGCTTCGGTTGATTCCCATTCCAGCCATCCGATCGCCAAGAGCGTCGCGGCTTCGGCTCGAGAAATTTACGCTGTTTCGGATTTTAAATCTATTCCGGGCAAAGGCGCGCGCGGAATGGTTATGGGCAGGAAAATAACAGTCGCCAGTTTTGGATATTTAAAAGAGTTGGGCATGACGGTGGAGAATAAAGAGATTGGGGAAATAAAAAAAGAGGGCAAGACGATTGTTTATGTTTTGGCGGATAACAAGCCGATTGGCGCGGTCGCTTTGGCGGATGTCGTCAGGGCGGAATCAAAAGAGGCCGTCGCAATGTTGAGGAAGATGGGCATTAAAAGCATAATGCTGACGGGGGATAATCGGCAGGTCGCGGAACGGGTGGCTGAAGAAATAGGGTTGGATGAGTTTATGGCGGAGGTTCTGCCTCAAGATAAGTTGACCAAAATTAAAGAGATTCAATCTCGCGGTTTGATTGTGGCGATGACGGGCGATGGCGTGAACGACGCGCCGGCTTTGGCTCAAGCCGATGTTGGAATTGCGGTGGGCGCAGGGACGGATGTGGCGATTGAGGCCGCTGATGTGATTTTAGTTAAAAGCAACCCTTTGGCTCTTGTCGGTGTCGTCTTTTTGGCGCGCGCGTCGTATAGCAAGATGATTCAAAATTTAATTTGGGCGACGGGTTATAATCTTATCGCCATTCCAGTCGCCGCCGGCGTCTTTTATAATTGGGGCGTTCTTTTAAGTCCCGCCCTCGGCGCATTATTGATGTCGCTTTCCACGGTAATTGTGGCTATTAACGCCAAATTTTTAAATGTCAAAACTTAAAATTCTTGTTTATCAAAATTATTTGATTTAATTTCTGAAACACACGCGACAGTTAGGGGGACAATAAAAGATATGTTTAAAAACAACTGGAATCCAACAAAAAAATTAATTCCAGGCAATGTTTTGGTTTGGGAAGAAAAAAGGGGCGTTGATAAAATATTGCATCAACATATAGGATTTTATTTAGGCGCTGATAAAGCGATTAGCAATTCTTCAAAAAAGGGCGTTCCGTCAATTCATCATTTTACTTACGGCAAAAACAAAAAAGGTAAACCAAAGAGAAAAATTATTCAAATATTGACTCATACAATCATTCGGCTATCGGATAGCCGAACAGACAAATAAATTATGAAGGGAGATATTTATCATATCTTAAATAGAGGTGTAGATAAGCGTAAAATATTTCTTGGAGATCAAGATTGTTTGCGTTTTGTTTATAATCTCTACGACTTTAACAATAAAAACGAAACATTTATGTCATACCGCAATCGCCGCAAATCGGAGCGTTCGGCTTTGGTAAAGCCGAATAGCGATGATAAATTGGTGGATGTTTTGTGTTGGTGCTTGATGTCTAATCATTATCATATTTTAGTTCGAGAGAAGCGCGACGGCGGCGCAAGTATGTTTTCTAAGAAAGTAAATAGTAGCTATACTCAATATTTTAATTTGAAAAACGAACGAAGCGGAGTTTTATTTCAAGGTAAGTCAAAAATAATCCTTATAAAGAAAGATAATCATTTTACGTATTTACCATTTTATATTTTTGCTAATCCAATTCAATTAATTGATAAAAATTGGAAGGAAAACGGTCTAAGCAATCAGAAACAAACGATAAAATTTTTAGAAGATTATAAATGGTCAAGTTATTTAGATATTATTGGAAAAGATAATTTTTCATTTGTCACTAATCAAAATAAATTTTTTGAGTTATTTATCGCAGACAAAAAACAATTTAAAAAAGATTTCACGGAATGGCTATTCGGCTTTACCAAAGCCGAATAGCCAATTGCCATAAGTTAGAGTATTCGGCTTTGGTAAAGCCGACTATAATAAATTGGGGAAAATTATGAAATATATTGATAAAGTTTATGGAGGGGTTGAGATTGGGGAGCCGTTGGTTTTGGAGATTATGGAGGCGGTTTGTTTTCGGCGGTTGAAGGGGATAGACCAAGCGGGGTATTTGCCTCTTTACGCCAATCCTAAATCACTTCCTTTGAGCCAATTGCAGCATAACCGTTTTGACCATTCAGTGGGCGTTTTTATTCTGCTTAAAAAATTTAACGCCTCTCTTGAGGAACAGGTGTCTGGTTTGCTTCACGACCTTTCGCATTCCGCTTTTTCTCATTGTATTGACTATGTTTTTGACGAGGGCTCGGAGACAGAACAAAGTTATCAAGACGATATCTTCGCGGACTTTGTTAGAACGACAAAAATTCCAAGCATTTTGGAAAAATATAATTTTGATTTGGACTATATTTTGAATGAAGAAAATTTTCCTTTATTAGAGAAAAAATTACCTGATTTATGCGCTGATAGAATTGATTATTCATTAAGGTCAGCTACGCATTTTCAAGAGACGAACACCAAAGAAATAAAATATTTTTTAGATAGTTTGGCGATTGAAAATAATAGGTGGGTTTTTAACGATTTGAAAAGCGCTAAAAAATACGCGTTGTTGTTTTCAAATTTAAATAAAAATTATTATGCGGGATTATCGTCGGCGATTATGTTTAGAACGGTTGGTGATGCGATGAAGCACGCTATAGAAAAGGAATATATTTCCAAAGATGATTTGTGGACGACCGAAGATGAGGTCTTGGCTAAGGTTGAGAAATATAAGGAGAAAGACCTCAAAATGAGTTTGTTTTTAGATAGAATGAATAATAAAATATCTTTTGAAAATAATCCGAACGATTATTATGCTCGGGTTTTTTGTAAATCAAGAATAGTTGACCCGTTGTTTAAAGAGAGCGATTCAATAAAACGACTTTCAGAGGTTGACGGAGGGTGGGCGGAATTTGTTGAGAAAGAATCCAAACCAAAGGAGTATTTCATAAAATTCAGCAGATAAATATCATTCGGCTATCCGATAGCCGAATAGCCATTAACAATAAATATTATGTTTTTTGAGGGGCCGAAGGATACTAAGGAGATTTGTTGGACGCGGCATATTAAGGAGAAGATGATGTATTATCGTCTTAGCGAGGGACGGTTGCGGCGGATTTTGCGGCGTCCGCAGAGAAGCGAGGTTGGGATTGCGCCGGAGACGGTTGCTTTGATGTGCCGCGCCGACACGAAGAAGCCGAGCGAGATTTGGTTGATGTATCAGCAGGTCGGGAAGAAGAAAAAAATGATTTCGGCTTGGCGTTACCCGGGGATTAGTCCGAAGGGCGAACCGATTTTTATTCCGGATGATGTTTTGGAGTTTTTGACAAATAAGAAGAGATAAGGTAGATTGGGGATATGGGGATTTTTGTTAAAAATACAAGCGAAAAACCGCGGAGAAAAAAAATTGGTTCAAGGAGAATATATTGGACTGTTTTTTTGATTTTAATTATGGGCGCTTTGGCGGGCTTTTTTATTTATCCCAATGTTTGGGACAAGGGCGCTGATTGGGTTAATGAGCAGGCGGGGACAACAATCCTGCCTCATTTTTATAATAAACCATTTCATCTCGGACTTGATTTGATGGGTGGAGCGCATTTGATTTACGAGGCGGATTTTTCCAATGTCGTTTCGGGTGACAGAATAGATTCAATGGAAGGCGCGCGCGATGTGATTGAAAGGCGGGTTAATCTTTTTGGCGTTGCTGAGCCGGTCGTTCAGATTAATAAGGTGGGCGACAGATACCGTTTAATTGTTGAATTGGCGGGAATCAAGGACACTCATCAGGCGATTGAAATGATTGGTCAGACGCCTTTTTTGGATTTTCGCGAGGAAAAAGATAGTTCAGAAACAGAAAATATTTTAGCCGCTCAAAAAGAAATTGTCGCGAAAATTAACGCGGGGACGGAAATAACCGAAGAGGAACAAGCGCTTTTATTTGAGGACCCATACTTCAAGCCGACGCTTTTAACGGGGCGATATTTAGAGGGCGCTCAAATGCAGTTTGACCAGCAAACATATCAATCGCAAATTGGTTTGGAGTTTGACGACGAGGGAAGCAAAATGTTTGAGGACTTAACAAGAAAGAATGTCGGGAAAAGAATGGCTATTTATTTGGACGGAGAAGCGATTAGCGCGCCGATGGTTCAAGAGGCGATTTCTGGAGGTAAGGCGCAAATTACAGGTGACTTTACATTAGAAGAAGCGAAAACATTGGTCCAGAGATTGAACGCGGGCGCCTTGCCTGTGCCGATAAATTTAGTTAGCCAGCAAACGGTCGGCGCGAGTTTGGGGCAGGTTTCTTTGGACAAATCGCTCCAAGCGGCGGTTTGGGGATTTTTCGCGGTCTTGCTTTTTATGATTCTTTATTACCGCTTGCCTGGTTTAATTTCTTGTCTCGCTTTAATTATTTATGTCGCTTTGGTTTTGGCTGTTTTTAAGTTAATTCCAGTCACGCTTTCTTTGGCGGGTATTGCCGGCTTTATTTTATCAATTGGAATGGCTGTTGACGCGAATATTCTTATCTTTGAAAGATTTAAGGAAGAATTTAGAAAAGGCAAAAGTTTAGGAGGCAGTATTGACGAGGGTTTTCGCCGCGCTTGGTCGGCTATTCGCGATGGCAATATTTCAACAATTATTACTTGTTTGATTTTATATATTTTCGCTACAGGATTAGTGAAGGGGTTTGCTTTGACATTAGGAATTGGGGTTGTTATCAGTATGTTTAGCGCAATTGTCGTGACGAAGAGTTTTTTAAGGTTGTTTATTGGGGGGCGATTGGAGGGGAAGAGAAAGATCTGGGGATAACCTTAATATTATGAAAATCATAAAATATCGTAAAATTTATTTTTCTGTGTCCATCATTCTTATGTTGGTTAGTTTGGCGAGTTTGATTTTTTGTGGTTTGAAATTGGGAATTGACTTTACGGGCGGAACATTGATGGAAGTTGAATTTTCCGAGACGCGGTTGAGCAACCAAGAAATTCAGGATAAATTAGCCGAGATATCCGATATTAATATCCAACCAACAGGGGAACGAGGTGTCATTTTGCGCCTTCGGGAAATTGATGAAAACACTCATCAGGAAATTCTCAAGAAATTAGGCAGCCCAAAAGAAGATAGATTTGAATCAATCGGGCCGCTCATTGGCGATGAACTAAAAAGTAAAGCGCTTTGGGCGATTATGGTCGCGCTCTTTGCAATTATTGTTTATATTGCGTGGGCTTTCAGAAAGGTTTCCCAGCCAGTCGCTTCTTGGCAGTACGCCATTGTGGCGATTATCGCGCTTTTTCATGATGTTTTTATCACAGTTGGCTTCTTCGCGCTCTTAGGGCATTTCAATCAAATTGAAATCGGGCTGCCTTTTGTCGCCGCCTTCTTGACAATCTTAGGTTATTCTGTTAATAATAGTATAGTTATTTTTGACCGCGCTAGAGAGAATCTTTTGAAGACCGACTGGAATAATTTTGGAGAAACAATTGACCAAAGCGTCAACCAAAGTTTGACGCGATGCTTGAACACCTCTCTGACGACTCTGATTGTTTTGTCGGCGATATTTTTCTTGGGAGGCGAAAGTATTAAATATTTCTCGTTGGCTTTAATTGTCGGCATTATTGTCGGCACATATTCTTCTATCTTTATCACGAGTTCGCTAATTGTTTCTTGGAAGGGGAGGTAATTTCCATTTGACACCTGGTAAAAAGTGTGGTAGGTTTAATTTAAATATATGAGCATTAAATATGAAAAATTGGTCTTTGACGCCTTAAAGGGTGTTTCTAATGATCGGACGCGCGAGATTGTTCGTTTGCGTTTTGGCTTGGACGATGGACAACGACAGACGCTTGAAAGTATTGGCAAGAACTACGGAATTACCAGGGAGCGAGTTCGCCAAATAGAAGAGGCCACTCTTTCGGACTTGAGAAGACCCGCCTCAATCAATATTTTTAAGCCGGCCTTTCGTTTAATTGACGCTTTTTTTAATCGCGAAGGCAGGGTTGTTCGCGAGGAACGATTGCTTTCTGCGTTGTCTGGATGCGATACCATTCATCCGTCTAAGGGAGCCGTTTTTTTTATTCTTTCGTTAGGCGATCCGTATCAGCGATTAGTTGAATCGGATAAATTTTATTCTCTTTGGGTTAATTCCAAAGACGCCTTGTCTCAAGCGCAATTAGTGGTTGACTATTTAGTTGAGAGAATAGAAGGGAACAAAGAGACGGTTTTATTAAATAATATTATTGATTTTTCTAAAGAAGCAAACGCGCAGATAGACAAAAAGGTGTTATGCTCTTATCTCGACGCGACTAAGCAAATCAGTCAAAATAATTTTGGACGATTTGGCTTGAGCAAATGGCCTGAAATTAATCCACGCGGCGCCAAAGACAAGGCCTATATTGTTTTCAAAGACCAAAAACGACCATTGCATTTTAGAGAAGTTGCGGACTTAATTAACGAAGCGAAATTGGGGACTAATCTTGCTCAAGCGCAGACAGTTCATAACGAACTTATTAAAGATGCTCGCTTTATTTTAGTCGGCCGCGGAACTTATGCTTTGAAAGAGTGGGGTTATCAGCCAGGGACGATTAAAGATGTCATTATTCAAACATTAAAGGATAAAGGACCTTTGGCTAAGGAGGATATTTTGAATGAGGTTCTTAAAAGTCGTTTAGTTAAGAAAAACACTGTTTTAATCAATCTTCAGAATAGACAGCTTTTTACTAAAGAGGGCGATGTTTATAGTGTGGCGAAGTAGTTGTAGTTTTACGGCGATTATGCCTAATTATTTAGAAATTTCTTTAACTGTCTTAAATGGCGCTTATCTAATGGGGGTTTTCCTATTATCCCTCTGGTGGATTTATGTTCCCTGGTTTCTTCTGATTCTTGCCAGGGATTTATGGTTTAAACATCAAAGACAAAATTTTGTTAACAAATTAGAATGGGTTTTATTGGAAGTTAGACCTCCCCGCGAGGTTCAAAAAACTCCCCAAGCGATGGAGCAATTTTTCGCGGGCATGCACGCGATTCAAGGCGGTCCCAACTGGCGAGAGAAACAGATCAAAGGCGAATTTCAGAAATGGTTTAGTTTGGAAATTGTGAGTTTGGGCGGAGAAATTCATTTTTTAATTAGGGTTATCGCGTCGTTTCGCGATATGGTTGAAGCGCATATTTACGCGCAATATCCAGAAGCCGAGATTAGGCAAACTGACGATTATGTTAATTCTGTTCCTTCTGATATTCCCAACAAGAATTATGATCTTTGGGGGACGGAACTTATTTTAACCAAAGAGGACGCTTATCCAATTAAAACCTATCCCGCTTTTGAAAAAGAAGCCAAAGCGGAGGAGCAAAGAGTTGACCCAATGTCTTCTTTGTTGGAAGTGATGAATAAGATATCGGACGGGGAGCAGATTTGGATTCAAACATTAGTTAGACCTGTGGATGATAAATGGAAAGAAACAGGCGAAAAATTGCGCGATAAACTTATTGGCAGGGAAAAAAAGAAGGAAGAAAGTTTAATCATTAAAGAAGTTTCCGCGTGGAGAGATGCGGTTGTTGATGTAGCTAATAAAATGATTAGCGGCGGCGAGGGAGAGAGCGCGGGCGAAAAGAAAGAAGAGAAGCCACAGCCCTTTTCAATGATAACGACCAAGGCGGAGCAGGGTGTCATTAACGCGATTGAGGAAAATATATCAAAAATTGGATACGAAACAATTATTAGGTTTTTGTATTTGGCGCCGAAAGACGCTTTTAGACCAGCCAATATCGCGGCTGTTTTTGGCTGTTATAAGCAATTTGCTAGCCAAAATCTTAATGGTTTTAAGCCCAACAGCAAAATAACCACTAAAATTGATTACGCGATTCAATTCAAAAAAATCAGAGAGGCGTATCGGAAGAAAAGAGTTTTGGCCGATTACAAAAAAAGAGATTTTGTTCAGCACTCGGAGGTGATTTCATATTTTAAACCGCTTTTATTTGAGCGGTTTCCTGTTTTAAATTGGTTTTTTATCAGGAGCAAACCATTTGTTTTAAGCATAGAGGAACTGGCGACGATTTATCATTATCCAAGTTTCTCGGTTAAAGCGCCTTTGGTGCCAAAGGTTGAAGCGAAAAAGGCCGAGCCCCCCAAGGGACTACCAATTGGGTAATTTTATTTTATGTCTAATATAAACATTTTTGCTAAGACAAATTTTCGGGGGGGGGAGAAGGTTTTTGGGATTAAGACGCCTGACCGACGGCAGCATACTTATGTTATCGGAAAAACGGGCGTGGGTAAGACCGTTCTTTTGAAAAATATGGCTTTGCAGGATATTAAGAATGGCCACGGAGTTTGTATTGTTGACCCTCACGGAGAATTTGTTGAGGAAGTCATTGATAAAATTCCATCTCATAGAATCAATGATGTGATTTATTTTAATCCAGAAGACATGGATTATCCAGTTGGCTTTAATGTTCTGCAGGTATCAGACCCTAAATACAAGCATTTGGTCTCCTCTGACTTGATGGGAATTTTCACAAAGATTTGGGCGAATGTCTGGTCGGCGCGAATGGAATACATTTTGAGTAATTGTATTTTGGCGCTTTTGGATACTCCCGGGACGACTCTTTTGGGGATTATGAAAATTTTAGTTGACAAAGATTACCGTCAAAAAATCATAGACAATGTTAAAGACCCAGTTGTCCGGTCTTTTTGGATTAACGAATACGCCAGCTGGAAAGAACAGTTTAGAAATGAAGCGATTTCCGCAATTCAAAATAAGGTTGGGCAGTTTCTTTCAACTTCTTTAATTCGCAATATTGTTGGTCAGTCAAAAAGCACGATTAATATCGCGGAAATAATGAACAGCAATAAAATTCTTTTGGTTAATGTCGCTAAGGGAAGAATTGGAGAAGATAATTCGGCGCTTCTGGGGGCGATGATTATTACTAAAATTCAGTTGGCGGCGATGGAGAGGGTCAGAATTCCAGAAGAAGAACGAAAAGATTTTTATCTCTATGTTGATGAATTCCAGAACTTTGCCACGGATTCCTTCGCCAATATTTTATCGGAAGCGAGGAAGTATCGTTTGAATTTAACGATTGCTCATCAATATATCGGGCAATTGGTGGGTGACGCGACGACGACGGTCAGAGACGCTGTTTTTGGCAATGTCGGCACGCTTATCTCTTTTCGGGTTGGCGCGGCTGACGCGGAATTTTTGGAAAAAGAATTTACGCCGGAATTTCTGATTCAGGATTTGGTTAATTTAGAAAATTATAATATCTACTTAAAATTGATGATAGACGGAGTTAGCAGCCGTCCTTTTTCGGCGACTACTTTGCCTCCGATGGAGATGGACGGGGTCAAGGGCCAAAGGGATAAAATTATTGGCGTTTCAAGAGAGAGATACGCCAATTCGCGGGAGGAGGTTGAGGAAAAAATCATTAAGTGGAGTGGTATGGCGGCGGAGGAGTCAAAAGAGCCGTCTTTAGCGAAGCATAAGACCGCTTGTTGGAGTTGTGGGCAGGAAACGGAAGTTGGTTTTGAGCCGGACGGTAAGAGACCTATTTACTGCAAAACATGTTTTGAAAAAGTGAGAGCGGGCGAGAATGTTTCTCTTGGTTTTAAGCCCAAAACAGCGCAAGTCGCGGAACGGCCAAAAGAACAGCCAGCGCGACAACAAGGACAGCAAACAGAATTGAAAGAATTGGGAATAGAGTTTGAAACTGTTTCTTTGGAGGACGCTCTTAAAAAAGAAGCGACCCCGTTTAGAAAAAAAAGAGTGAAAGTTGACCTCAAAGATTTAAGAAAAACATTGGATGAGGCGATAGGAAAGAAATAATGTTATTCACAACACCAAATTTTGATAAGGCGCTTGGTGGAATTTTAGAAAATTTTATACCGCAAAAGGTAAGATGTCAGCAGTGCAGGATTAGGTTTGAGATATTTAAAGAGGATATCGCGCTTTACAAAAAACTTCTGGTTCCTCCTCCGAAATTGTGTCCTGAATGCCGAAAACAAAGGAGGTTCGGATTTTATAACACCGTCCTAAAATTTTATAAAAAACAAGACGCGCGGACAGGCCAAGAAATCATTTCTACTTTTCATCCAGAGAGTCGTCATAAAATTTACGACCTCAAATACTGGTGGTCTGACCAATGGGGCGGCGAGGACTGCGCCCGAGAATATGATTTTTCAAAATCGTTTTTTAACCAATTTGATAATTTAAATCTTTCCGTTCCTCATCCGGCGATTACTCACTATTGGAAGGGCGTGATTAACAGCCCCTATACAATCGCTGGCGTCAATTTGAAAAACTGCTATTTGGTCTCGGTCGCCGCGCGTCTTGAAAATGTTCATTACGCCTATTGGGTCGGCGCTTCCAAGGATTGCCTTGACTTGTTAAACACATCGCATTGCGAGAATTGTTACGAATTGATTGACTGTTACGCTTCTTACAACTGCCATTTTTGCCACGGATCTGAAGAATGCGTTGACGGATATTTTCTTTACGATTGTCGCAATTGTCAGAGTTGTTTTGGTTGTACGCATTTAAGGCATAAATCATATTGCTTTTTTAATAAACAATATTCTAAAAAAGAATATTTAGAAAAAATTAGAGAAATTAATTTGGGCGATAGGAATATTTTAGAACGATACAAAAAAAGATTTGAGGATTTGCTCAAAAAAACTGTCAGACAAAATTTGTATTTTGACAGCCGAAATATCAATTGCGTCGGCGACCAATTGTGGCATTCAAAAAACTGTTATCAAGTTTTCAGAAATGATTACGGGGTTGAAAATGTCCGCTACGGCGTGGATTTGGTTTCAGGGACAAAAGATTGTATGGACCTCTGGGATGTTGGACCGAATGTTTCTTTGTCTTATGAAGCGGTTGAAGCGGTCAACAGCAGCAATCTAAAATTCGTTTTCTTTGTTCGGGAGTCGCTTAATTTGGAGTATTGTATTGCTTGCCATAATTGCCAGTATTGTTTTGGCTGTGTCGGTCTTCGCGGCAAGAAATATCATATTTTTAATAAAAAATATTCAAAAGAAGAATACTGGAAATTATTGGACAAAATTAAGACAAAAATGCTTAAAGAAGGGGAATATGGAGAGTTTTTTCCTTTATCAATGAGTTTGTATCCATACAATAACACTTACGCGATGATAGAATTTCCTTTGAAAAAATGCGAGGTTTTAAAAAACGGATGGCAGTGGTATAATGAGCCCAAAATACCCATTGATTTAGTAGATATCCCCGAAGCGATTGTTTGCGAAATTACCGGCAAGCCATTTCGTCTGATTGAACCAGAATTAGATTTTTACAGAAAGCATAATTTACCCGTTCCAACCAAGAGCCCTTATCAAAGAATGTTGGAAAGGTTCCAAAAAAGAAATCCCTCAAAACTTTGGAAAGCCAAATGCGACAAATGCGGCGAAGAAATGCAGACCTCTTACCCGCCATTTCAACAAAAAGAATTGAAGATTTATTGCAAAAGATGTTATAACAAGGAGGTGGGGTAGAAGACAACCGACAAATTTGGAACAAATTTGTCTGTTA
>Ga0180732_1001912_pt1 | contig 11857 bp, 10 predicted proteins | sample KR11_01MetaG_FD_148674 | JGI IMG/M metagenome (GOLD analysis project Ga0180732, IMG submission 148674) | Groundwater microbial communities from the Olkiluoto Island deep subsurface site, Finland - KR11_0.1 MetaG | ecosystem: Environmental > Aquatic > Deep subsurface > Groundwater | place...
GGCCGTTTACACCACGCATCGCCCGGGTGGTTACCCAACCCGGGATGTGGTATCGCTACGTGTCCGACATGGGCAATTGACACGGCTGGACTTCCACCAGCTGGATTGCAGCCTTGTCGGCTGCTCCCCCCCGCCGGAGGCTTGGAGAAACGCCCCGAAGAGGATGAAGAGCACGACATAAGAGGCGGAAATCGCGATCGGCAAACCGAAAATACCGTCGGTACTGATATATAAAACCCGGACAATCGCATCAATGCCGTACCCCTTGTGCGCAAAAACCAAAGGCATGTAGGGCCCGGTGAATCCATAGGCGATAAAAGCGGCCGCCAGAATCATGAGCGGCATCCCCACCACCCGCCGGCAGACCTCCAGAATTAAAAATATTTCGATGACGCCGAAAACGATATCGCGGGGAATCGTAAAACCCATCCTCTCGGCGATGTCCATCCATGTAAAATAGATGTAGAGGCCGCAGGCCGCGGCCGCAACGGCCAGAACGCCGTCCAGAACGGTCACCCGATGACGGGGAGACCGATGGCGCGCCGGATACATCAAATAGGCGAGAAAAGAGATGAAGGCCCAGTGCATGGACCGAAGCTGCAATTCGGACTGTGAACCGAAACCCGCGTTATACAAATGGTAGATGGCCCCCAAAATTGCGACGACCATAGCAATTTTGGCGACTGGACCATCCAGTTTTCTTCTGGTTACGACAACCGGCGTTGTAGTCTTTTCCTCCAACTTCTCCCTCGTCATAGACTATCTCCGCTGTCATTTATTTTAAACCTGCCAAGACATTCTTCTTTTGCGAGACGAACCACTGCCGGAAATGCCTCAGGCAAGAAACTCCACCCTGGGTGTCCCACCTCGGGATCCGGAGAGTGTAATTCTTTTGTCCCACGCAGTATCCCTCTGAGGAAAATCTTCCCGATAATGGGTACCTCTGCTCTCCTCCCGGACCAGGGCGGCGGTTCCCAATAAGGAGCCCACGGTGAAGCGGTTTCTGAGCATTATACTGGGGTCTTGTCGGTGGCGCTCGTTAAAATCGAGCACCTCCTGAATCCCCTTTTTTATGCGGACAATCGTCAGGTTGGCATAATAGAGATCGGCACTTTTCTGCAGGAGCGTTTCTTCTTCCAGGGAAGCGGGCATGAGTGTAAAATCCTTCAGAAGACCCTCCGGGAGGGCTTTCCTTTCCGTATGCGTGGCGCTTTCGGCGGCGGCTCGTCCGGCGCGATATCCGAAGACCTGCGTATCGATGAGGTTGTTCCCCCCCGGACGATCCGCCCCGTGGACGCCACCCGTCACCTCGCCCGCGGCATAAAGCCCCTCTATCCCGGTAAATCCATTGAGGTCAATCAAAATACCGCCGTTGAAATTTTGGATGACCAGCCCTATCTCAATGCGATCACGCGCCAGATCGATTCCGGCTTGCAGAAACGTCCGATAGGTGATTGGCGCCTTGGTCAGAAGGGTTTCACGATCCACGTGGGTCACATCGAACCAGACCGCACCGGCAGGCGTACCCCGGCCAGCCATGACCTCCTTGAAGATCGCAATGTCCAGATATTTGGCGTCCGTTCGTACGGAAAAAGGATAGGACATCGCCTTGAGGTCCAAAACCTCGGCAGGATCGACGCCCGAAGGGCAATACCGAGGGAGAAATTCCTCGCCCAAGGCATTCGTGAGGCGAGGTCTGAGGCGCCACATATGGCTGTGGATGATGAACTGGATTGGGGCGTTAAAAATCGCTGGCCCGACCTGGAAGAACTCCATGTTGATCAGCCGCGCCCCGGCCCGGTAGGCCATCGACCAACCGTCCCCCTCGATGGAGGGCGGATTGACATTGTGCCGGAATATTCTTCCCGCACCGCCGCTGGCCAGCACGACCACCCCGGCGCCAATCGAAATCGGTTTATTCCCGATCAAGGCCAGAGCGCCGCAAACCCGCCCCGCGTCATCCTGAGCCAAGTCGATGACGCGGGTATTTTCGAGAATCTCTACCCCTATTTTTTGGATTGCGCTTTTGAGCACCCTGACCAATGCCCGGCCGGTGGAGCCGCCGCAGGTGAGGGAGCGGGCCTTCGTACATCCGGAAAGCTTGCACTGGACGATATCTCCGTACGCTGCTTCGAAATGGATGCCCAAGGCGATCAGGTCGTTAATTCGGTCACAAGCCTCATCGGCCACCACCCTGCTTAATACCGGATCGCTCAACCCCGCCCCTATCTCCTGGATGTCCCGATAAAAGACATCGGAACTGTCGCCGTCTTTCATGTAATCGAAAGGAGCGTTGATCCCCAGGCTCTCCGAAGCGATCAGATTTGTGCTGCCGCTGGAGCCGAAACCGCCAGCGACCGTCAGGAGCACTTTCAAATGGGGATGGAGCCGCTTGGCTTCATAGGCGACGCGGCTTCCCGCTGCGCCGCCACCGATAACCAGTACATCGCACTCGAGGAGGTTCATTCCTGAAAGCCTCTCTTTGTCGCTGTTTTGATCCCTTGATTCTCTTTGCCTCAGGGGGCGACCACAATCCCCAACCGTCCGGCCGCCTCCAGGGCCTCCTCCCGGGAGGGGAGGGCATCGACGATCGCCAGTCGGCCCCCGCCTCGATTACGGGAATCCACCATGGCCGTCCCCTCCTCTGTCTCAATCCAAATCCTCTGGACCTCGGGTTCGGACACCTCGATCAGTTCGACCGGAAGACCGCGCCGCAGGACGTCGCCGACCACCTTCCGGTAACTCTCAATGTCCTCAGTCGCGGCGCCGTAAAGCGCGCCCATCAGGATCCCCGGAACGTTGATCGCCCGGCGAGAGAAGAGATCCAAGGTCAGTTCGATACGGATGCGCCGGATCTCGCCCTTGACCAATTCGTGACAGACCCGGCCCATGTTGGTCGGCGAACCGACCGCCATGCTGCTGCCCCCGAAAACGATATCGCCTAGCGTCCTGGTCAGTGGGCCGCTCTGCATTACCATCGCGCGAACCTCGGCCTTGGCTTCCTCCAGAACCTTTTCCCGCTCCCGGGCCTCCTTGGCGAGGACCTCGGCGGAGACCAATTTGTCCACGTCCGCGTTCCTTTCGAAGAACGGACGCATATAGGGGATGTTGATCCTCGTGATCGCCGGGGCGGCCTCCTTATGGATCCGCGCGGCCATCGCCAACATCACGTCCACGTCGACCGGCACCGGCAGTGAGGTCTTCAAAACCAGGTTGGCCGCCTGGTTTCCCAGCAGAATCGCCCCGCTGATATGCATCGCGCAGAGACCCGGGACCATCACGCGGGGGGTGCAGGGAACGGCAATCGTTGGGGAGAGGGCCAGAACCATGGCTTTACCGACTTGGGCTGGGCTGCCTCCCCTGAGTTCGGTGAGGACCGCGGCGGTGACGGCGGCGCCGGCGCCCAGTCCTTCCATGTTGCAACCCGTCGTCGCCTTCCCGGCGCGAAAGATACTGCCGATTTTCAAAATAAGGGCCGTCGCCTGCGCAATGCGTTCCCAGGAATAGGGATGTTCCTGAAGGGCTCTGATCAGCCCGGTATAGGGACAGGAATCGCCGGTGCCCGCGCAGGGGCTTAATCCTACCTCGTGATTCCCGACCTCCGTTGCCAAGGTATAGGTCATCGCCCGGTTGATCAGTGGATCCTCGATCAACGCCAATCCTTGGCGATTCTCCCTGGCCAGATCCGAGGCCACCCTCCCCAGCAGGAAGCTTTTTCCTTCGGTCAGGCCGATTTCGCAAGCGCTCAGGTTGTGCCCAAAGGCGTCCACAACCCGCTGGAGTACGGTTGCGTAGTCCAGCTTTTCCTGGGCCATGGCCTGAGCGACGATGAGCTGGCTCAGGGCGGCGCCCCGTTCCTCGGCCATCCGGATCAATTCGCTCAGCGTATAGGGCACCGCAGGATCGGGATCAAAACAGGCCACCAGAGACTTCACGGTTTTACTCTGCACAAGATCAATCATTAAAGCCCCTTTCCAAGACACTTGCGTTTATTGTTTCGACTGTAAAGTATGGTAATGGTACTTTTCCCGCGCCTCGGTCAGGGTAAGACCGCCACGTACCGCCTCTTCGATCCGTGTTTCGGCCGATTCGATCTCCGCGGCCAGCTTCAAAACCTCCCCGGCCCTTTCCCAGGGAACGACCACGACACCGCTGTCGTCGCCTACCATGATGTCCCCCGGTTTCACCTGCGTCTTGCCGATGGAAACCGTAACATTCATCGCCTCAACCATCACCCGATCCTTTCCGGTCATCATGAACCGGCCGCGCGTAAAGATCGGGTACTGTTCTTTGAGAATAAAGGGAACATCGCGGCACACCCCGTCGATCACCGTTCCGCTGATCCCTATTCGCTTGGCGACCAGCGTGAGAATGTCGCCCCAAACGGTGCAGTCCGTCCTCCCATTGTTGTCCAGGACGATGACATCGCCGGGTTTGACAATTTCCGTATAGTCGCCGACAGTTCCCTTGACCTGTCCGACAGGAACGTAGCGAATGGTAAAGGCCGGCCCCGCCATTTTGACCCCTGCTGCGATGGGAAAGATCCCCTCGCAGCCCCCCCTGAGACCGAACCGATCCAAGGCGTCGGAGATGGCCGACGTGGGGAGGGACATAAAACCATCGATGATCATCTTGTCCGGACTCAAGGTTTCCATGACGTCTCCTTATTGTTTCTTGAGCATCTGCTCGTAGTTGTACTTGCTGTCGACCTCGAGGATGTCCATTCCGGCCTGAATGTCGGCCCGCATCCGCTCCTCTTTTTCGAGCAACGACTCGGCGGCGATCAATACATCATCCACCTTCTCGACGGGGATCACGACGATGCCGTTGACGTCTCCGATCACGACATCTCCCGGCCTGACCTGGACATCCCCCAGACGGATCGGACAGTTAAAGTCCTCCTGCATGATGCGTCCCCGGGCGGTGATCGGAACGACGCCCCGGGCGAATACGGGAAATTCGATCTCCTGGCAGAAATCCACGTCCCGGGACGCGCCGTCGACGAATACGCCCGCCACCCCCTTCTGCTGCGCGGCGCAGGAGAGGATCTCCCCCCAGCAGTTGTTGTGCAGATCGCCCCGGTTGTCGATGCAGATGACATCACCGGCAGCCGACGAGGCGATGGCATCGATGCCCAGATGCCTCTTGGACTTCGTCATCCCGGCCGCCGTAATCTTGATGGTCACCGCCCGGCCGATCACCTTGGGCATCCCGAAAAGGGGACGAATTCCGATCACCGCTCCTCGGATCCCAAGCTGATCGAGCGCGTCGGACAGGTTGGTCGTCGATAGCTTTTCAAAACGCTTTCGATACGCAACGTCAAAAGTCTCCGCATTCATACCATTGGCTCCCTATATCCATCGCAAAGGCGAACTTCCGCATTCGCCCGCCTTCCCGAGGTTATTCGTTCACTTGGCAAAGAGATACGGCGCATAGGAGGGGCAGACCTGTTCGCACATGCCGCAGACATCACAGGCCGCCGGGTTGATGACGGCCCCAACTTTGGTCAGGGTAATCGCGTCATAGAAGCAGCTCCTCAAACAGACGCCGCAACGGGTGCACTTGGTCGCATTGATCGCCACTCCGATATTGCCGGGCTTGCGCGGGACCTCAGACGTCTTGATCATGTTGGGAAGAGCCAACCCCTTGATGTCGGCCAGGCTCTTGTAACCCTTGGCCTCCATCCAGACGCTCATCTGATCCACCCATTTCTGGCTGACCTTGTAGCCCTGCAGCATGATCCCCGCCCCGGACTGGACCAGGGTGGCTCCCGCCATGATGTAGCGGACGATGTCCTGCCAGTCCCAGACCCCAAGACCGGCGATGATAGGAATCTTCAGCTCTTTGGCCGCCGCCCCGACCATCTTCAGCCCGTATCCGAGAAGGTACGGACCGCCCCATCCCCCAATGGCGCCAAACGGCTCAGGTTTGGCCGTCTCGATGTCGATCATCGTTCCAGAGAGTCTGGCCGACATGTTCACGGCATTGGCCCCGGCCTGTTCCACCTGCTTGGCCAGGGAAAGCGGATCGTTGGTCTGGGGGGTGATCTTGACGCTGAAGGGTTTCTTGATGACCTCTTTGCAGGCCTTCACAAACTGATAGGTCAAATCGACTGCCCCCGACCCCATTTTCACGCCCATGTCGGCGGCGAAGGGGCAGGAGTTGTTCAACTCCACCCAGTCGGCGTTGGTTTCATTGACCATCTGACACATGGTGATCCATTCGTCCATGCTCGATCCGGACAGACTGGCGATGACCACCCCCGAGTCCCCGACGAGATCCTTGGCCGCATTGATGTCCTTCATGTAGGTTTCGTAATCAAAGCTGGAGCATTCCTCCAACGAGCGAAGCGTGAATCCATGGGGCAGTTTGTCGGGATAACCCGGGTACTCACGATAGTCGTAAAGCCTGAAGCGCGGCCGCGGGTATTTCCTGCCTAGTTTTCCGCCTTCACCGAAGAGCGATTTGGCAATGACGGATCCCGCGCCGCCGTCAATGCCCCTTTTCATTCCGCGCGCATCCATCGTCGGTGTTGCGGAACCCACAACGACAGGATTCTTGAACCGGACGCCTGCAATTTCCACCGATAGATCCACCATAATCGCTCTCCTACTTCAAATATAGTCTATAACACACTAACCTTTTTGATATTTTCACCATCCGACCGGGATTCCAATATCGTCTGGACATCTTGAATATGTTTGAGCATCAGCATCCGGGCCGCCTCAGGATCCCGCAGATGGATCACCTCATAAATTTGCTCGTGATAATGAAGCGTGTTCGATACAGAATCCGCCGAGATATATATCGTGGAGACATTATGTTCCATGATCTCAATAATCGAGTCCACCATGAAGAAGATCACCGGGTTTTCAGACGCCTGGGCGATAAGTCGATGATACTCGAGGGTCAGCAGCCTGGCGTCGGTTTGCTGATTGTGTTTCAGGCACTCTTTTGTTTCCTGGATATTCTGCTTGATCTGTTCCAGTGATTCTTCACTAATGCGCTCTGTAGCGATTTTCACCGAAAACGGCTCGACGGCCAGCCGGGCTTCCGTCAGATCGAAGACCTTGATGCTGCCCATGTAAAACATGTCTTGAAGGAAATTATTGACAAATTTAACGTCCGGATCCCTTACGAATGCGCCACCCTGGGTTCCCCTTTTAATTTCCAGGATGCCGGAGATTTCCAACGTCTTGAGCGCCTCGCGAACGGTGACGCGGCTGGTCTGAAATTGCTCGATCAGTTGTCTTTCCGAGGGTAACTTCTCCCCAATCTTGATTTTCTTTTGAAAGATGGCCTCTTTGATCTGGTCAATGATGGCCTGAGACATGCGATCCGTGCGAACCGATTTAAACATTTTATCGCTCCATAATGTTCGACATACATATATACAGGTTAGTCCATTCGTCAAGAAAAATATCTCGCCCGACGATGAAACGGCCATGTAAAACCTGGCCCGCTACATCGCCCACGATGAGCTGAGCCTCCATGTGAATGCCGCTCTGAATGTGGGCTGCGATCCCATAAAACTGGCAGAGCTTTTCTTCCAGATCGGCACCTACGCCGGCATGCCGGCCGTCAATGAGGACGTTGCGGTCTTCCGTGATGTCCTGACGGAGCGCGGCGAATGGCCGCTTTCAAAGTAAAAAAGGGATTTTGTCATCCAAAGCGTTCTATCTCTTCTGAATTGAACGGACAAGAGTCTCGTATGTCAAGGGGAATTTACCACAAACCCCGGCCATTGTTTCCGGTTGAACAGGAATGTTGATAGATTGTCATTATTGAGAAGAAGGGATTCGGTACGGCCGAACGATTCCGCCGTATTTGATGCCATATCTGATGCATCGATGCGCGGTCATCCGCGCTTTGATCTTGACTTGAGCCCTGAGCGAGTATAGAAGAACTAGGACAGAGAGTGGAAATCACCAAAAAGACACAGGAAATTTCCCAATATCTGAGGCTGTTGAAGAAAAATACAGCCTCGGGTCAATGATGGTTATCATAAGCAGCAACCATTCCGGAGAGAGGAGGTCATCCAGGGAAATGAAAATTTTTCATTCAGTACGGCCCGTCACATTGACCCGCATGGCAGTGTCTGTACTTTCATCATTGCTTGTTTTGTCGGTATTTTGGGTAGCAGGTTGCACCAAGAAACCGGAAGCAAGCATAACGACCATCCGGTTCGTTACTTGGAAACCGAACCAGCCCGAGATGTGGGACGAAATTATCAAAAACTTTGAGAAAGAATACCCCACCATCAAGGTGGAACGCGAGATAGGCCCCCATTCTTCCACTGCCTTCCATGATCTCCTGACGCAGAAGCTCAAAAACCGGAGTAAGGACGCAGACGTGTTTTTCATGGATGTGATCTGGCCTCCGGAATTCGCCTCCGCCGGTTGGGCCATGCCCCTGGATGATCTGTTTTCATCAGCGGAACGGGAAAAATTTCTGCAGGGACCTATGGCCGCAGATACCTATAACGGGAAAATTTACGGCATTCCCCTGTTCATTGATACCGGCATGTTCTACTATCGCAAGGATCTTCTGGAAAAATACGGCTTCCAGCCGCCCCTGACCTGGCCGGATATGGTCGACCAAGCTCAAAAGATTGTCACCGGGGAACGGAAAAAGGGGACGGAAATTGCCGGGTACTCGGGACAGTTCAAACAATATGAAGGCCTGGTATGCAATATGATGGAGTTCATCCTGAACAATGGAGGCCACATCATCAATCCTGAGACCGGGAAGAGCTCCCTGGCGGAAAAGCAGGCGGTGGAGGCGGTACAGTTTGTTCGCGACAAGATAATCGGCCATATAGCACCCAAAGGCGTTCTGACCTATCAGGAGCCCGAATCGCTGGACCTTTTTGTTCAGGGGAATGCGGTATTTCACCGCAACTGGCCGTATGCTTGGGAGGTATCCAACAATCCACAAAAGTCCAACATCGCCGGCAAAGTGGGCGTCACCACTCTTCCCGTTTTCCCCGGCGGAGAGAGCCATGCCGCCCTGGGTGGCTGGCAATTGGGCATCAGCAGCTTCTCCGAAAAGAAAGAGGCTGCCTGGAAATTCATACAGTTTGTTTCCAGCGACGCGATACAGAAACTCATTGCCGTTAAAGCCGGCAAGGCGCCCACACGGATAGCGGTTTATAATGACCCGGATGTGCTAAAGGTCAATCCGCAGTTTACCGATATGAAAGAGGTGTTCATGACTGCCTATCCCCGCCCGCGCACCCCCCTTTATCCGGCGGTATCAAATGTCATGCAACGTTATTTCAGCAAGGCTATTTCGGATCCCACGTCCGATATTCAGGGAGAAGCCCGGACGGCCTCGGGAGAGATAAACAAGTTGATAGAAATGGCCAAGTAAGGCCCGCACCGGCTGGAGGTTGAAAATATCGCGACCCTTACCGGAGACATGGTCTACCCGGAGATGTGCCGATGAGATTTTCTATTGCCGCACGGGAAAGGCTTTATGCCTTTTCTCTTCTGACGCCCTGTTTTCTCTTTGTGGTCACCTTTGCTTTTTATCCGATCATCTATTCTTTCTACCTCAGCCTGCACAAGATAATTATCGGACTGCCCGCCCTCGGACAGCCCTTTGTCGGCCTTCACAACTTCGGGGAGTTGCTGCATGACGGGATAGCATTACATGCCCTGCTGAACACTTTTACCTTTGTCTTTATCTCTACGTTGTTTGAATTGTTGTTCGGCCTGGTTATTGCCCTGGCCATCAACAGAAGTTTCCGGGGACGGGGCATGGTGCGGGCCGCCATCCTCGTTCCCTGGGCAATCCCCACCGTGGTATCATCTCAGATGTGGCGGTTTATCTTCAATGACAAATACGGCTTGCTCAATTTCATCCTCTATGGCGGGGACACGACGCTTTACCGCGCCTGGCTGGCGGATCCGCTATTCGCCTTTACCGCCATCGTCGCCGCGGATGTCTGGAAGACTTCCTCTTTTGCAGCATTGCTTATATTGGCAGGTCTGCAGACCATTCCCGAAGAGCTGTATGAAGCGGCACGCATAGACGGAGCAAATGTGTGGCAGCGATTCAAGAACATCACGCTTCCGCTGCTCAAGCCCGCGCTGCTCATCGCCCTGCTGTTCAGGACCATGGACGCTTTCCGGGTCTTTGACCTGGTATTCGTCATGACCCAGGGCGGGCCGGCGGACTCCACCAATGTCCTGCAGTTCTATGGGTATAAAAAGATATTCGCGGAAGGGCTCATGGGATACGGGTCTGCCGTCTCCGTCTTTGTTTTTATGATCAGCCTGGCCGTCTCCCTGGTCTACATCAAGTCTATCGGCAGTAAAATGCTGAGCGAAAAGGAATAACTTATGATGAAAAACAGGTGGGGCGACATAGCCTTCTATACCCTAACGGGAGGAATTGTTTTTTTCAGTCTCCTGCCTTTTCTTTGGTTTATCGATACATCACTGAAAACCGACCTGGAAATAACGTCCGTCCCCCCGGTGCTGGTGCCGTCAGGATCTCTGCAATTTTACCGGTCCGCCCTGGAGAGATATGACCTTCTGCACTATGTGAAAAACAGCGTTATAACAGCCGGGTTTACCACCCTGATCACGCTGCTCATTTCCATGCCCGCCGCTTACGCCCTGGCCCGTCTGCGGATGCGGTTCAAGAAGCTTTTCCTGTACGCCCTGATCCTGGTTTCCATGTTTCCCCAGATATCCATAGCGGGACCGGTATGGAGGATCCTGGACTCGTTGAACCTGCTGAATAGCTATCCCGGTCTGATTATGCCCTACGTCACTTTGACCCTGCCGCTGGGCGTGTGGATCATCGCAAGTTTTTTCCAGGAACTGCCCCGGGAACTGGAGGACTCCGCCAGGATAGACGGCTGCGGTCATTTCCAGACGCTGTGGCGGATCATTATCCCACTGGCCGCGCCAGGCGTGTTTACCGCCGCCATCCTGGTCTTTATCTATGCCTGGAACGAATTTTTCTTTGCGCTCCTGATCATGACTCAGCAGAGATATCAGACTCTCCCCGTGGGCATCGCTCTCTTCCAGGGAGAATACACCCTCCCTTGGGGAGACATTGCCGCTGCTTCCACTATTGCCACCGTCCCGCTCGTCCTGCTGGTCTTTCTTTTTCAAAGGAGAATTGTGAGCGGGCTCTCAGCAGGAGCGATAAAAGGATGAACGCTGAAATCGCTATCGGCCTTACGGTCCATGACCTCACCAAGAAATACGGCGGGAAAACAGTATTGGACAAAGTTTCCTTCACCGTAGACAAAGGTGAATTCTGCATTCTTCTGGGGCCCTCCGGCTGCGGCAAGAGCACTATCCTCAGGATCATAGCGGGTCTGGAACAACAGGATGGCGGAGAAATCCATATCGAAGGCAGGGACGTGGCGCAGCTCACACCGGCGCAGCGGGATGTGGCCATGGTCTTTCAAAGTTATGCCCTCTACCCTCATATGAATGTCTTTGAAAATCTTGCTTTTCCCCTGAAGATCAATAAGACGCCTCATCGGGAGATCGCCGGCAAGGTTCAGGAGGCAGCACGGCTTCTAAGCATAGAAGAACTGCTCCGGAGGAAACCGCGCGAGCTCTCAGGAGGACAGAGACAGCGCGTAGCCATCGGCCGGGCCATTGTGAGGAACCCACGCCTGTTCCTTTTCGATGAACCCTTATCGAATCTGGACGCCAAACTCCGGGCGGGCATGCGGGTGGAACTGGCCAAGCTGCACCGCCGGCTTCAGACGACAATGCTGTACGTTACGCACGACCAGGTAGAGGCCATGACCCTGGGCAGCAAGATCGTCATCCTGGAAAACGGGCTGGTGCGTCAGATAGGAACCCCTGGTGAAGTGTATGATTTA
>Ga0180732_1001913_pt1 | contig 11856 bp, 18 predicted proteins | sample KR11_01MetaG_FD_148674 | JGI IMG/M metagenome (GOLD analysis project Ga0180732, IMG submission 148674) | Groundwater microbial communities from the Olkiluoto Island deep subsurface site, Finland - KR11_0.1 MetaG | ecosystem: Environmental > Aquatic > Deep subsurface > Groundwater | place...
TCCCGCTATTGTTTTAAATTCCAGTTTTTTATATGCGGCTGATGTCGCCATATAAACCGTATATGATGTTGAGTTTATCATATACGACATTCTAAACGGTACAATAACATCAGAATTATAATTATATTCTCGCTGGTTTGCTACTGTGGTTGTTGATATTCGTGCTTGAATACACAATGTTTCTTTTGCAATTTCATCTTGTACAATGTTTATACGAGTATTAAGTATGCTATCAGACCAATGTCGGTTATTAATATCTGCTTTAGCGTCACCTATTTTTACTCTCAAATCATTGCGTATTTGTAAAAGAGTTAAACTTAAACATTGTGTATATAGCAAAACTGAAATAAACAATCCGGTTATGTATTTTTTCATTTTATCCTCTTTTTTATCTTGTTTCACCTATTATACCTATATATCCACCGGTTATATAGGTTGAGCATAACACTTCATATTTCTGTGCTTTACCTGAACCTGTTGCACTCATTAACGGAAATGGCATAGGATAATTAATTTCATAATAAGCATTACTGGAAGTACCGGGTAGTGGAACATCCAATATTGTAGTACAATTTGTTGATACATTCCCCTCGTAAACACTACCGTCTATTCTTGCAGTCCCACTCCAGAGTAAATTACTTGAGAGTTTTCCTACAATAAATGTCTTTCCTGCTTCTGCTGTTTTTCTATGTGACAAATATCTTGTTGCATTAAGATATATCGTTATTGCATTTGCTGTACCAGTCGAAAAAGAAACGGTTTTATCTCCGTTAAGATTAAACTGTAATCCTTCTGTTTTGCCTTCCTCATCATCTCTCGCATTTGCTGTACCTGTTGCTAATAAATTCTCATAACAGCCCTGTGCTAATGTACATACAAAATTAGGTTTTTCGTCAATTCTATCCACTATATCCTGCATTGAATCTGATGTTGATAAAAGCAAGTTATAGTAATGGTATGTAGTCGCTCCGCCGGCAAGTTTTGTACGAAGTTCTGTTGTTATGCTTGAATTATTAATTGTAAATATGCAAGTAACTACGTTCGCTACATCACTCGTTGCATAAACAGTAAATGCGGCTGTTGTGTAAGGTTGCAGTATGTTCCATGTGTTGTCAAGATTAGTCCTTACTCCTGTATATCGTTCTGCTGTTATGCCTAACGAAGTACTGCAAATAAGAATTAAAAATAAAAGTATTTTCTTTGTCATCAATCCTCCCTACTTCAAATAAATTATTAACTTGCCACTAGTTATGACATCGAGATAAAGACCTGCTACATTGATATTTTCTAAAATCCAATCTTCACCTGCGTTGCCTTTGCCCTGTATCACGATATTGCCATCTAATTTATCTTTGAAAATCAAGTCATCACCATTTGTTACTATTCCTGTCCAAACTATTTTTTTTATATTTATAGGAAATGTATAAATCTCGCCTACTGTATCTAATATGAGCGGATTAGTCGTTGTTACGTTTGCCATTAGTACCTCCTGTTTACTTAAATATAAAAACTACGAAGTAGGTAAATCTATTATATAAAAATACCTACTCCATAATTTTATTTAATGCTTAACGTTCTTTCTATACCAAATCCTGTAATCTGTTGCACCACCCGGAACTGCTCCTAAATCTCCTGTTCCTAAGTTAATCGTATCATATGTAGCATTAGTGAAGTCAGCAGGTCTTGCCCAAGTAGATGAAGAATAATCAACATAAGCATTGGTTATCTTGTAGATATCTGTATTTGCTTTCAAATCACCCCATATCCCTATCTTATTACTTACACCAGCACTAATAAGACAAGCACCTTGTGCTCCGGACATAGTAAAACCACTTGCTGTCATAGTGTCAATAAATACCCACGCTACATTGCCGGTCGCAGTCGCTGTTGATATTGATAATACTTCTGATGTATATTCACCTTTTGCGTTGTACCCATAAACAGTTAAAGTCCCAGCAACAGTTGTCGTCCCCGTTCCATAAGTAAAAGAAGCAACAGCAGATATATTTCGTGGATAGGTTATTTGTGTAAAACCCATTCCACCTACTGCACCTGTTCCACTTGTCCCATCAACATAAGTAGTACCACTTGCCACCAAAGTAGCAGAAGCAATACTAACAGCGTTGAGTATAACTGTCGCTGAAAGTGCAGGTAAATCAATTATTTCATTATACCCTAACTCACCACTACCCGACAAAATTTCCCCTTTAGCAATAATATCATCTTCTGCGTAAATATCACCATCGCCAACAGTAACACCCGCATCTATTTCTTGACTTTTTGTTCCTGCAGTAATGCCATTGGGATATCTTGTTGATTCGGCATATACAAGCATTATTACAATAAATGGTATAAAAACAGAAAACAATAATTTTAGAATATTTTTTTTCTTCTTCATTCGCTTGACCTCCTATTTAATGAATTTTTCTTAATTGTTCCACATCTGTTACAGTTGGGTCATCTGGTTCAAGGGTCCGTTTAATCCGCTTCCATTCCCTAACCAGTGGTTCTTTTGACAAAGTCCACTTTATGTTTTTTTCTACAACCGATGACTCGGCTTCTTGGTATTTGCTTTTGTTGGGATTAGTTTTGCGTTTGCCCATCATCTCATCTTTTGTCGGCATACCTACTTTTATCTGTTTCTCAAGTTCTTTACACCTGCTATATAATAAAGTTTTATCTTTACTAGTAACAGGCGGAGCAGATAATTCAGATAATGTTTTTTTATCTTTTTTTATCTGTTCGTGAATTGAGCTGACATCCCTATCTCGTTCTGCTCTAAACTCAGAAGATTTATAGGTTTGTAGATACCTTTCAGATGACTTTATCCTATTTTCTAATTCCCTTTTCTCTTCTGGTCGTAAGAAAAAAACATCTTTCCTATTGTGAACATTTACTTGCTGGTCGCTTTTATCTAACCCTTTTGAACGAACCATATGTATGACCCTCCTTTTTGGTCTTGGTTTAGGATAGGTATCACAAGGTTAGTTGTTTAACCTACCCTAAACCAGTTTATATTTGATTACGCTACGTTATGTCCTAAACAGAATCTCCAATCTGCCCATAGCCAATTATACCGCATATACGCCGCATATTTAGCTAAGAGTGTATCTGAATCTTTATCTTGAAAAAATTCTACACCTACTCTATCCCACCATATCAATACTTTCTTCATTAATTCATAATCAATTCCAAACCAATCTTTAGCATTGGAATAAAATTTCTTATAAACAAGAAGTTTGTATTTTCCTTGATGGAAATTAACATTGTTGTTCGCTGTATCTACTTTACCCTTTGAATTGATAATCTCATAAGCTGTCTCTTCAAGGTTAATACCACAAGCGATACAATCCATATCAACACTTATTTCTTCGCTATTCTGACCCTTGAAGGCATTCATCAACCGTCTGGTCGTTTCTACTGCTGTAGCTGACATTGCAGTAGAACCTGCATTTGATTGATTAACACCACCACTCGGGCTCGGATGTGCTGACGAACAAAGGCATACCGCATCACCATCTGATGGTGCTGTAGTAAATGCTTCGTTCCATACTGCCACACCCCTCTTTTCTCTTGTTCTTACTGCCGCAAAGCCCAATGATGCTGGTCTTTGGTTTATGATGTTGTATCCTGTTGATTTTGAATCATCGTAAAGCTTCCGTTCTATTTTAATACCTTTTACGTATTCAGGAAACTCTACTTTTTTATCATAGCCCTGATAGGTTTCATCATAAGCTACTGTTCCGGTAAATTCAGTAAAATCACCTAAATCAGTCGCTGAGCTGACTTTTTCATATGATTTATCAGTCGTGAGCATGTTGAAAGTATCTTTCAACATTGACTGCTTTTCCGTAAATCTCGTTATCTCACCATCGAAAATCTTGAATAAACCTGGTTCTAAAACCGTTTATACCGTCTGTTTCCAGATATTTTCAAAAAGATGTTCTTTACCGAATGTTTTTTTATGACATTCAGTGCAGAGGGTAACTCCATTGTCTGTGGAAAATGTAAGTAATGGAAAAATACTTCTTTTAAGAATATGGTGTGCTTCTAAATTACCACCTTTATTATCACCACATCCCCTACAAGTATAATTATCTCTTGTAAAAATATTCTTTCGCCATTCCTTATAATGATTACTATTTTTTAATTGACTCCATTCATTTTGTTTTCCACCTTGCCAATTCGGATTGCGTTCTCCTTTGGCAAGTCCCTTTGCTATACGAGTAACACTTATTTTTTTGCAGTGGTCTGCCGATTTCAGCTTACCTTTCAGCGACTTTGAAATGAAATGCGGTCCGTTGCTGGGAATATTGTTCATTCTTAACCGTCTTGATATTGTTCTTCTTGGAATATTAAGAATTTTTGATATTTCCACGTCAGATTTACCTTCATTCGCTAATTTAATCATTTCTTGGTCTTCGTTGCTTCTTTTTGTGTTATTCATATTCTTATCTTTTTACGGACTCGACTATTGCATCGCTCTTTATGAGCGTTCTCTCGCTTAGTCTGTCACGGTGCTTTCGCTTCCGCCTCGTTGCCCCCGCTGGGGTGTCCGAGTCAATCAGAGAGAATTTACCCCGGACATTTTTACATATCCGGCCACGCTTCACTGATATGTATTCCGCCACCCATTGTAATGTCCTCCAAAATTATTTCCTTGTATTTTTACGTACAAGGATGTAAAACACCGATTGCTTAAGCATTCGGATTATAAACATGGTCTAACATAATTATTTTAGCAAATATCCTGGGATTAACTAAGTCCAGGTTATCGTGTATCGCTCTTCGCAACGGTGCAAGAGATATACTATCAGCCATTACATAGTTTTCTATGATACCTAAGCTGACGTTAGTCCCTACTGCCGCTGCTGGTGCTAATTTCTGTGCGTCGGCTGTTATCATAGTCAATCTATGATTAACCGGATATATTTTTATAATCATATCCGTAGTCGCTGCACCTGCAATTGAAGGCGCCCCAACTGTACAACTACCAGCTGCTGATGCTGAAATGAATCTCAACTGACCCTTAAAACTAGTAGTTGCCGATTCACTTGCGGCAAGAATCCATCCGCAGTCAATATTATCTTCTAAGTCTGTAAGCGTTAGAGTCGTTGTACTCCATGCTGATGTTAGCGCTATGTCATTCGCAGCTGCTTGTGAATACTCACAGAGATAAATTGCGAACGGATTGATTACAACCTTACCATATGAGCCGGCATCTGTTGCTACATCCGGCAGTACTGTACATGCAATTGTTTCCTGGCAGACACCAAGTGCATCCACACAAGCAATGTCCTGTCCAGTGCTGGTATCATAAGCTGTTTGAAACGCTACACCATGATCCCCGTTGCTGTCCGGCGTTGTGTTGCCTAACATTACCATCTCACCTGCTTCAATTGACGTTGCATCATAAAGCAGAACGTCTCGTATAATAGGTTCAGCACCCGTTAAATCGTCTATCCATATCATTGTAATATCCTCCTATTTTTTAATTATCTTCAGTCCTCTCGTAAAAGAGTGATACGGATTATATTTACGAACCGGCATTGGTGTTCTGTCATACCTAAATGTAAGGTTACACTTTCGGCATTTATACCTTGTCACAAATAATCCTATATCCTCTATCTTTGCTATTTCTTCAGATTGACAAGTCGGGCAACGTAATCTACCAGAAAGTGTCTGAAATATTTTATGTTGTTTCATTTGTTAAATTGGTCACTCTCACAAAACGGGCATTTAGTGTCTCTATCCTCATTAACGGGAAAGCCGCAGATTTTACAGTAGACAAATACCTTGTCAGATTGAAGTGTAGATTCCTTGGATTCTATACCTCTAACTCTCAGTCGTCGTTTGCCTCTTGATGTCGGTGTCGGTCTGATTATTTTCATTTTCGGCTTCGTTCCTTTTGTTGTCTTAGTTTTTCTTTTGAATCAATATAATCATCTTCCGATAACCCCATCTGTCTGGCAACATCTTTCTCAGTTTCCGATAGTGTATTCTTTTTAGTGTTGGTAGCATTAGATACACGCTCGTTAGTTATTCCGCCAACTATCTTTCGTTGTGTTTCGGAACGACTAAACCCGCGGTCTTCTGCTTCTTTTTCTATCTCTGCTATTTTCTTGCCCATTACTAAGTCCACTATATCCTGCACAACACCGGCATCTGTTTTTAATGAAGGGTCTTTTAATTGGTTTAGTTTTGCTTCTATATCAGCTCTGTACTTTTTTGCATATGGTGCTTTGCTGATAACGTCATCTAAAACAATCTTGGACATCGTGGCAGAAGTGCGTGTATTGAGATTCTGCAATGGTACTGCCATTTCTGATTTCATTAAGTTCCTTTGTTTTTCAACAAACTTTTTAGCAAAATCATCTGTCCAACCCAACTCGGTAACGTAATCATCCACCATTTCTTTGGTAGTTTCTTCGGTTGCTTTTACAGATGTTTGTGTTTCCAGTTGCTGTCGCATTATTTCTAACTGCGTTTCTAACAACTGGTTTTTCTCGTCTGATTGCTTTGCCTTGTCTAATGCCTCGTTCAATCTGCGTCTCGGGATAACTGGTTTATCTAAGTCATCTTCCTTAGGTTCCGGTGATGTTACCGTACCCTCTGGTTTTACATCGTTTTTATTAGGTTCAGGTGATGTGACTGTACCCTCTGGTTTTACATCGTCTGTCTTTACTTCTTCTTTTACTTCTGCCATATTATCTCCTTTACGTCATTATTTTACATTCCGACGATAGAATGAGAGAAAATACTTTTATACTTTTGGCTTTGTTAGTTTGCTTAATTCTATTGCTGCTCTTTTGCTTTCTTCGTTAAAGTTTTTAATCATATCAATTACTCTTTGAAAGGTATCGTATCTATATTGTGCTTCTTTTATTTTTGCGTTGTCTTCTTCTACTGTATATTTAGAATCTACATATTGAATATTGCCTATTGTTCCTGTTGCCTTTTTTGTTATGTATCCTATTGTTTTGGGTTTGTGCAATATATCATCATACTGTTTTTGTTTGCTGTGGAGCATATTGATAAAAAACACAAAGTCATCGTTTTTAGATAATCTATCTAATTTATTTGCTTTGTCTATAATTGTTTGTAGTGTTTCCATTCTGGCTCTTAATAGTTCTTTTTTAGTATCCTGCGTTTTATCTTCCATATTACATTTCCCCCGCTACACTTTCAGGAATTTCTTCAGGATTAGGTATTCCCATTTGTCCTGCCTTTTCCGCCTGTTCTTTTCGTTCTAATGTTTCCTCTGAAAATCTTTTTAGAGCCTCGGTTTCTACCTTTACAAGTGCTTCAAATACTTCCAATTCGGTAGGCAACAATGCTTCCTTATCCCTTCCCCAACTGGCAAATACATTCTTTAACATCTTACGTTTGGTTTGCGGGTCTGTTGCTATAAGTGGGTCTTGGCTGTACATAGCATAAAACCGCATTTCTTCTTCTCGTCTTGTTTCTTTGTTTATCGATGCACTTATGCCATTAAGGAATATTTCGTCTAAACTCACCTTTAAATCTTCTTTTTTTAATCCGTATTTAATTAAATATTTATCGTCTTCAGGCAAATACTTTGCACACATTTGTATTATTCGGTAATATACCTCTTCTATCCCATCTCTTAAACAAGCGATATCGTCATTGATCAGTATATTGCTTTCTTGTATAAGTGCTATTGTCTTTGACGCCGGCGCATTAGGGTCACTCGCTGACTCTCTGCCCATTTGCCCCGCCGTTACTCCTGTTCGCTGTTGGATGTACTTATCTAACAATATTTCTTCATTATACAACTCAGGGAAGTTGTTTATCAATACCCACTGCTCTACGTCATCAGGATTCTCTAACCAAAATACTACGCCGGGATAAAATTCTTGTGCTGTCGGGTCAAAACTACTACCTATCTTTGCCTTGAACGATGGCGAACACACCATCCTCGCTACGTTGTTTCTTAAATTCCATATCTTGTCAGCGTTATCGTTCATTGGCTCAGTAGATTTAACTACACCTATACCGTCAAATCTTCCGGGCCGGAGTTCTATGTAATGTGGTACAAAAAATAGGTTTTCATCCCAATATTCTACTTTTATAATTATACCTTCTTTGTAAAGATACGTAAATATTAACTTCTCGGTTAAACCATCATCGTCTATATCGTAGTTATAGATTATTTTATATGCATTATATGGAATTTTTTTATAGTCAGTTGTTTGTTCGTTTTTCTTTTTTTCTTCGCTGTTCCGTTCTCTGTCTACAATGCTATCTTCATAACTAACTCCGGCACTTTTCATAACTCTATCTATGTTGTGGTATCTGCCTTCCGCTTCACCTTTTTTCAAATCGTTCCAGCTTAATTCCATTTCATACCCATGCCCTCGGGCTGATTCAATGCTTTTTGCGTTTGACGGTATCAATATAAACTTATCCCTATTTACATTCTCTATTTCCGGTAAGTTATACGTCAATTGAAGATGTTGGATTCGTGGAATTGTTACTTCACTATCAGTTTTTAGTTTGTTTATTGTAGATTGATATTCGCTTTCTGTTAAACCTGCTTTTTTGTAATCTGGAAAGTCGGCAGTGAATTTGTCTATATCTGTATATTTAACATTTATATCAAATACTTTTTCATACTTTCGTTCCCAACCTAATTTGGCTATACCTACATTCAATTTACCGGCATTAAGTAGTATACTTCTATATTCTTTTACTCCTTTCATTTTTCTGTCAAATATAAAATGTAACCATCCTTCTATTTTTCTAGCAAGTTCTTTCTTGCTGTCTAACCCTTGCTTCATTATAATGCTTTTTTCGTCTTTTACTTCTATGTCTTCGGCTGGTAACGGTGCTATTAAACAATATGGCTCTATGCCAAAAATAGACGACATCCACCTGACAAACTTGCTCTTTGTTGATATCGCAGCGAATGGACTTCTTGCATTACTGCCGCCTGGCCATGGATCGTTTTCATTAGCAGGGTCTGGCTCACAAGCATACATCATCTCGTATTTTTCTAATTCTGTGTGTAAATCAGATGAGTCCTCAATACTATTTTTTATATCTTCGTGAAGAATACCTTCAAGTTCTTCCTCTTTCTTTTTATCAAGGTTTATAATATTCGGATGGTTCGGGTCAAAGCCCTTTTCTAACTTTTCGGTTGACGGTGTAACTTCTAGTATCTTGTCTTGCTTAGTTAGATTGACTTTCTTCGCATCTAATACTTTGGATTTATCTGTTTCTTTTATGTCTATTAGTTGTTTATTAGCCATTGTTATCCTCTTTACCTTTCATCTTTACACCCTCCTAAATACTTTCCTTTTATATCGTTTTATGTGCTTTGCATTCTTTGTCAATCGGCTTGTCGGCTTCATTGTTGTGCGTTTTGGCTTTATTTTGTTTGGTAACTTATCATAATTAACATTATCAGTATATTCTTTTAATGTGGAGTCGCTTATTTGTCCTGCTTTGTGTAACAAAAACATCTTCTTAAACTGTGCCTTACTGCGGGCTGGTGACATACATTCCTATTCCTCTACTGCTTCAATTATGGTGCCATATTATTATTCCTCTACTGCTTCTATATCATAATCTTTAATAATATATTCTTCTATGTTTTCATCATTTAATTTTACAGCATCTGCCTTATTGCGTGAAAAGTGTATTATATCACCTAACTTCAAATCATCATTCTCTGCTATTGCTAATATAACCGCTCTTATTAACTGCTCACCGGTCTTTACTGTGTTGTCTAATATGATCCCCGACGCTGTCTTTATCTCATCTTCACATAACCGCTTACATAACAAATTACCGTTTATCGGTCTAAAGTCCATGGTTACTCCTTGTATTTCTTCATTAAAGTTAAAAATTCTTTATAACACTTATCACACAATTCATGCGTTCCAAGAAATTCTATTTTGCTTTTTTTTGGCATAATGTAAATAGTAATTTTGTTTTCGTTAGTTAATTCTTCTTCACATCCATCACAAGTAACAATAACCTCTCTCATTTAACTAACCTCTTTAACCCATTTATGAAACCGTTTGTGTCAGGTTTTATTATTTCCTTTTTATTCATTGCTTCTTTAATTTGCACTTGATTATAAAAATAATTTAGTTTAATTTCAGCATCTCTTAACATCCCATATGATATAATTCTTGATTGAGATATATTACCGGAGATTTCCGATTGTCCGTTTCGGTAGGTAATTACTATTTGTATAGGTGCTGTTTGTTCGTTGTCCTTACCATTACCGTCCTCTAACTTCTTTTCTGTTTCTGCCATTTTAACTCCTCCTATAATCCAAAAATCCCCACTTCAAACTCATTTTTACATTCGTCAATTAAAAGTGCTATTACAAGTAAAGTTGAAAATATAAAAATAGCATAAAAAATAAAACCTAACATTATTCTCCAAAACATAGGTATTGTCCCCAAAAATGTAGGTAACGAAACAATACAAACCATCAATATTCCAAAATATAAAATTGCGAATAAAATAGCAACAACAATATTGATTGCTATATTAATTCTTCTATTCCTTTGTTCCTTCTTGTAATTGTTTACTACTTGTAAAGTTTTATCGTTCATTTTTATTATCTACCCTATTTGCCATTTTTTCTCTCATTTTAGTAAAATCTTCTTTTGTCATAGCTCTTTCATATAATGTACCTTTCGGTATTACTAAAGAATCTATTTTTCTATACTCAAATTTTTCGCTTAGTATTCTTAATGCTTTAAGAAATACATTCTTATTCTCGTTTTTTAGAACACCTGCTAAAGATAAATAAATAATCTGTTTTTTCATTTTAATTACTTTCCTTTGTGTTAGTTTCTTTCCCTTAATCGCTTTTGTATGCTTGGGAATTGCTTGTTTTTGTAATCGTTGTTACCTTGTATACTACTATCTAACTTTATTTTCTTTACTGCCCAAATACCCTGAACCATTGCATCTGCTCTGTTCGGTGACTCGCCTAACCGGGCTTTTATTTCTTTCTTATCTTCAATTTTTATTTTACCGTTGCGTATTTCGTATTTAACACTGCACAGTTGATTGATTAGTTTGTCATCGTTCGGTAATATAAATTGTCCATCTTTAATGCTTTCAGTCGCTTCCCACCACATCTCCGCTCTTGTATTCAAATACTTGCTTTCTTTGTCTTTCTTTGTATCGTCATTATCGTCAAGTTGTCCGGCTGTCTTACTTGAATTTATCGCTATTACCTTGCTCTTCGGTCTCAATTTGTTGCAGTTATCAACTACTCCTACTCCTACTCCTATACTATCAATTAATATTGTACTTGCTCCGTAGGTGTTTGAATATTTAACATTTTCAGCTGCTTGATATACTGTATCCTTGTTATTATAAAATCTGCTGTCAATTGTTCTGTTATTGCGTATAACATAATGTACTATCTCATCTGCGTTCTCACCTAACCAGGCCGGGTCATTTGATATAAGTGTTCTTTGGTTTATTGTTGTTATTGGAAGTTGCTTGTTAACTGAATTAGTGCAATCTTCCCTACTTAACAGAAACCCTTCGCCTTGTATCCCTTCCCAATCGCCCTCTAAATATGCCCTCAATAACTCCGGTCTGTGTTTGTATGCTTCTCTTAAATTAGATATATACTTCTTTGTATCTATAAACTCATTGTCACTTGGTAATGCCTTTATATACTTCCTGTTTGATAATATTTTGTTTGTTAAAAAATCCTCTTTCAAAAAACATATTGCCGGATTAGCTGTCCAAAGTATCTTCTGCGGGATTGGTATGCTATTTACTTTCGCTCTACCTAATGTCGCCCTTAACATCCCAGCATCATCTCGGTCAAGCTCTTCTGCTTGGTCGATAAAG
>Ga0180732_1001914_pt1 | contig 11848 bp, 14 predicted proteins | sample KR11_01MetaG_FD_148674 | JGI IMG/M metagenome (GOLD analysis project Ga0180732, IMG submission 148674) | Groundwater microbial communities from the Olkiluoto Island deep subsurface site, Finland - KR11_0.1 MetaG | ecosystem: Environmental > Aquatic > Deep subsurface > Groundwater | place...
TAGATGAACTTGATAAAGAACTTGAAAAATTAGATATTAAAAAAAATAATTTATCTAAAAAAGCATTCGATAGAAAAGATGTTGAACTAATTAAAAAAGTGGAACAATTAAAATCTGAAATAAATTCAAAATTAAATAAAATAGAAAGTAAAAGATTCGAAATACAAAGATCAGATGAATTTATAAAAAAATTTGAAATGATACAAACCGATTCTGGTAATAGAATCGTTGATTCAATTATGAAACTTGAAAAAACTGGAGTATATGGAACGGTTGCTAATTTAATTTCTGTTCCAAAAGAATACCAAACAGCAATTGAAGTTGGTGCTGGAAATCATCTTTATGATATAATTACACATGATAAAGATTTAGCAATTGAATGTTTAAAATATCTTAAATTAAATAAAATAGGAAGAGCAACATTTTTACCATTAGATAAAATAGTATCTAGAGATGATAGAAATGCAAGAAGAATATTAGACGAACCTGGTGTTGTTGGACTTGCAATTGATTTAATTGGTTTTGATCAAAAATATTTTAATGCGGTGTCTTTTGTAATAGGAGATACTGTTATTGTAAAAACAATTGATCATGCACGAAAAATAGGAATTGGTAAAGCAAGATTTGTAACTCTAGACGGAGATCTAGTTGAAAAATCTGGTGCAATGATAGGTGGGTTCTATAGACCAAAAACAGGAATACTTTTTGGATCCGAAACAAAACAATATGATAACATAAAAAAGAAATTGAAAACGGAAATAGAAGAATTAGAAAACGAAATTGGAAAATTAAACAGAGAATTAAATAGTTTACAAAGTGAAGAAAAGACAGAAGAAAAAGACTTTAGTGAAGCAAGAAAACAAACATTTGAAATTGATAAAAAGCTTGATGAATTAAGAAAGAAAAGACAGGGTGTTTATGGAAAAAAATCAACAGCAGAATATGATCTCGGTAAACTTAATATCAGTAAAGCAAAATTAGAAGCTGGTTTAGAAAGTATAAAAATCGAATTCGAAAACTATAAAAACAAAGAAACATACGACATGAAACCGGAAGTTTTACAAAGTAAAATATATGAAACAATAAAACAGATAAATTCTCTTGGTCCAGTTAATCAAAGAGCATTAGAAGATTATGATCAACAAAAAGTAATATTTGATGAGCTAAAACAAAAGGCCGATAAGCTTGCAGAAGAAAGAAATAGAGTATTTTCAATGATTACAGAAATAGAAGGTAGAAGAATGGAATGCTTTATGAAAACATTTAATGATGTTGCAATACATTTTAAAGAAGTTTTCCACGATTTAACAAAAGGTATTGGAGAAATTGCATTACATGACCCAGAAGATATAGAATCTGGACTAATAGTTAAAGCAAGCCCAGGTGGAAAGAAATTAGTTAACATTGATTTATTATCTGGTGGGGAAAAGACTTTGACAGCATTAGCATTCTTATTTGCTGTACAACAATTTAACCCAGCACCGTTTTATATACTTGATGAAATAGATGCAGCATTAGATAAGCCAAATAGTAAAAAAGTTACAAACCTATTAAGAAAATATTCTGATCGAGCAGAATTTATTGTAATAACACACAACGACACAACAATACAAGAAGCAGATGTAGTATATGGAGTAACAATGGATAGAGGAGAATCTAATGTAATTGCAATTAAAATGCCAAATTGATTTTTATGTTAAGCGACGACCAACTAATAACTTTGATGATAAATGAACCATCTTGGGAAGATGTAATTGTAAAAATAATTGCAGATGAAGAAATGGATCCTTGGAACATTGATATTATTAGATTAGCAAATATCTTTGTAAGTTATTTAGAAAAAATGGATAAAATGGATTTAAGGGTTCCTGCAAGATTTATTCTAATTACAGCTATCTTACTAAGAATGAAATCTGACTTTATGGATACAAGAAAAAGGAGAACATATATCCCAGAATCAGATGAAAAAGAAAATGAATTATTAAGAGTGTTAGCAAACATTCCACCACTTCAAGCACCAATCAAAAGAGTACCTGTTGGAAATGTGACAATAGATGAATTAATCACAGCTCTTAAAAAAGCATTTGAAGTAAAAGAGAGAAGAGTAAAAAGAAGTCATAGAAGAAAGGAAATGGTTCAAAGAGCAATGCCTGAAAGAGAAGAAGATATTACAAAAAGAATAGATCAATTATTAGAAGATATACAACTAGCATTAGGTCAAGTAGATAATATTGAATTTTCAAGACTGGTTAAAAGGTGGAGAAGAAAAGAAATTGTCAAAACATTTATCCCACTATTACATCTAGCACACCAGGGAAAGGTTAATATAAAACAAAAAGAATTGTTTAAAGAAATAGAAGTGGAGATTAAAAAATGATTACAATACGAAAAGCTAAAGTTGGTGATGAGAAAGCTATGATAGAATTTATAAATAAACAGGTCAGAAAAAAACAATGGAGTTACACCGGAACAAACAAGCCTAAAAATAAAGACACTATTAAAGAAACAAGAGAAAATCTTTTAGCTAAAAGTCCCACAACATTTTATTTTTTAGCAACTGATGAAGAAAAAATAATTGGTTCTGTTGGTATAACGCAGAGAGGTAACGGAAGATTAAGTCATAGAGCAACTATTGGGTGGGGTATTGATTACAATTATCGTAGAAGGGGAATCGGAACAAAATTAGTTAAAACTATGTTAATTTTTGCAAAAAAAAGAAAATTTAAAAGAATAGATGCAGAAATAGCTATTGAAAATAAAGCTTCAATAAAACTTGCTAAACACCTTGGATTTAAGATTGAATGTAGTTTAAAAAAAGGAATGTTATTAGATAACGGTAAGTATATTGATACATATGTTGTAGGTAAGATATTATGAAAGTAGAAGAAAAAGTAAGAACATTGAAACCACAGGTAGAAGCAGCCCTGTTCATGACAAACGACGTTATAACAACATACAAAATGTCTAGAATGTTTAATGTTTCTCCAAGTATTTTACAAAAAATAATTGATACGATTAAAGAAGAATATGAAGATCCAAATCACGGTGTTCATGTTTTTGAAACTTCAGAAGGATATCAAATGAAAGTAAAACCAGAATATGTTAATGCTGTAAGAAGTTTAACTCCATATAAGGATCTCAATAAAGGTTTACTAAGAGTACTTGCATTAGTAGCGTATAAACAACCAATATCCCAATCAGATGTAGTTAAGGTTATAGGAAATCGTGCATATGATTATGTTAAAAAATTACAACAAAAAGGATTAATACGAACTGAGAAACTTGGAAGAACAAAAGCACTTATAGCAACTAAAGAATTTGCAAACTATTTTGGACTTGAAAGTACAAACGATTTCAAAACGTTTTTCAATGAGATGATTCAAAATGAAAAAAAAGATTAAAGCAGTAATATTTGACATAGATGGATCACTAATTGATTCTCAAGCAGCAGTCTATTATTTATTTAAAGATGCATTAAGAAAATTTGAAGAAGATGGACAAACTAAAAAATCAGAAATTTTAGAACTAACTGGTTCTTCTTCTAAAGTGTGGATAAAAAAACTTGCACCTAAAATTAAAAAAGATAAATTAGAAAAAATGAGACGTTGGGTTGTATTTCAGTACGCTGAAAACTATCTTAGAAAACATGCTACACCAATGTCTTATTCAACTCAGGTTTTAAAAGAATTAAAGAAAAACAAAATTAAATTAGCAATTGCAACAAATCAAACAAAAAAGCAAGCTATTGTTTCATTGAAAGTTATTAAATTTGATAAATTCAATACCATTGTAACTGCAGATAAGGTTAAAAATCCTAAACCAGATCCGGAAATGCTTAAACTTGTATTAAAAAGATTAAGGATAAAAAAAGATGAAATTATATTTGTAGGTGATAGTGATTCTGATGTTAAAGCTGGCAAAGCAATTGGAATTAAAACATATATTTTAGAACATAGCTATAATAAAAATCTTAAAGCTAATAAAATTAAAAGTTTAAAAGAAGTTTTAAAAATTGTTTTATATTAAGCTTTAAATTTTGCACAGGGTTTTGATTCAAAACACACTTTATCAATTTCACATCTAGTTCCAATATATTCTTCAAGTATGTCTGAAACATATTCTGGAGACTTTTTTATTGCTTCATCAAGCATTTGTTCTGTAATTCTTCTTATCTCCCACTGAGCTGTTGTACATAATCTTTGCCTAAAAGAATGTATCATATTCCACATATCAATTTTTACTCTATCATATATAATTAAATTGTGTGGTAAAACATTAACAGCTTCTTGTTTTGGCTCGCCTTCATCTAACCATTCATCATATAAATCAAACATTTTATTTGTCTGTTGATTATAGCTATCAAGACCATACTCATTATGAAGTAATTGTGGTGGAACTCGATGTTTTAAACTGTATTTACTAAAATCATTAGGGCCGGTTGGATTATCGTATTCGGCTACCCTTTGCACTGCGTCATATGCTGTTTCAACAGTATGATCCCAAGTTCTTTGTCTTGTTCCCTGATGAAACCCAGCGAGACTTATTGGAAATAAGAATACGTAACCAGAAGATTTAAGATTAGCTAACTCATTCATATTTCTTTCCTTAACAGCTCTATGCATTGATTTTTTAGTAATCGCATCTAAATCAAATGTATCAATCAATACCGGCTTTGTAGGTCTATTATATTTCTCAATTAAGTTGTTTAATGATTCATTACATTCTCCAAATAATTGTGAAGATGGCATGAAAGATAATACTTCGCGAGTTTTTTCTCTCTTTTTAGATATTAAAGGTGCAACCTTAGTTATTTCTTCATACATCAATTTTGCCGTATCTCTTACTATTGGTGGCATTGTTTCCTGCTCGGTCATGATATCGAAATATAAAAATTCTCTTGCAGATCCATTAGTTGATATATTGGTCTTTGTTCCTAATGGTAAAATATATCTAGCGTCTTCCATTTTTATGTTACTAGAATCTCCCTGCTCATATAATATAAATGATTGGTCTAAAACTTTTTGTGTTTTTTCACATAATTTAGTTCCCTTTACATTTTCTGAGAAATAACATCCTTTATCAGCTGATGTAAATCGTTGTGACTGTTGTAAATGTGAAAAGAAATGTGGTTCGCATAGAGCTAATGTAACTGTTCTTGGTAATCCCTCTACAGAAAATTCGAAATTAGCTTTATCTAAAACAGAAAGATGAGCATTGCCAACACTTACATTTAAATAATGTTCTTTTTCTTTTTGATATTCTTCTGAAGTTAATTTGTTTTTTGCATCTAGAATTATCTGATATAAACTTCTTGAATCTCTACAACCAGCTGCAGAAAAAGCACATATATCATCTGGACCGATTTTATATTCCCCAACCTTACCCTGTGTATAAGCAATTAATTTTACATTGGGTTTTTGAAACATTGCTTCAGTCATATAATCACTATATACCTAAAAACTTAAATACCCAATCTTTCTTGTAATGTTTTAATATTTTTTCAGAAACAACTTTTGGTTTTTTAAACATTTGCTTTGTCATATTACCTTCCTCACTTTTAATTCATTAAATGCTTGATTAGAAATTTCTTCTACCGATCTCATTATTCCCTTTTCAACACAATCTATCATTATCCACCCTTCCCTACTACCAATAGTTAGATAAGCTTCATTTACTCTTTTAAGATAATTTTCATCAGCTTCATGTTCATCTTTTTGCCCTTCTCTAAGAAGATGATTCTTAGACTCGCCACTAAATAATTTAGAAGATATTTTAGGTGAAACATTAAGATATATTGTTTCATCTGGTTGTGGTAATCTTGATTCAACCTTTTTTATCCATTCCCATAATTCTAACCATTGCTCTTTAGGTGCTTTAGCTACCTGATATAAATTAGAAGCAATATATCTATCAAGAACTAGATATTTTCCTTTTTCTAATGCCTTTTCAAATTTTTCTTTAAACTGATATCTATCAGCTGAATAAAAAAGAGAACCAACTTCTGGTTTAATATCATCTTTGTCGCCAAATCTTCCTGTAAGATATTCGGCAGGAATAACACCTACTGGCGTTTTATCATATGTTGGAAATGATTCTGTCTCAACAATAAGACCAACTTCTTCTAATCTATTAATCATCAAACGTGTTTGGGTATTTTTACCAGCACGATCCCCACCTTCAAAAGCAATTATCTTTCCTTTCATAACTATAATAATAAGATACAAAAACATTTAAACCCCTTGTATATCCAAAAGTCTATTTTCTCATATAAATAATTCATTATACTAATTAATTTATGTTTGAAGCAAATTTATATGCTGATGCTTCTAATGGTGGGAATGAAGCTGGGCTTGGTGTTGTTATTGATATAATAACAAATATGAAAAAAAATAAGCCAATAATTGAACATTATGGAATATGGGGGAAATATAATGGGAGATGTAAAAGATCTGACCAAGCTGAAGCAAATTCTGTATTATATGCAATGGAACTTGCTGAAATGGAAGGTCTAACTAGAGGAAAGATTACAATATACAATGATTTAATGCCACCATGTTTAAAGAAAAATGATCATTTCTGGCATCTTATTCAAAAATTTGACAAAGAACCAACATTATTCCAGTGTGATGAAAAAAGCTATTATAAAAATAAAGAACATATTAGATCCCGATTTGAAATAGCAGATATGGTATCAAGAGATTGTCATGACGAAAAACGAGATTATCAAAAAAGAGCAAACCCGTCATATGTAGCATAAGTGAGCCCGGAGAGCCTCTAAAATTAGTTCGGTGTTCATTATTATTTATTTTAATTACTCTATACAATATATGTGTCTTTATAGTATTTATAAATATCTATTATACAATATAATACATGAAAGTTGATATAAAGAATATAAAAACAGTAACAAAATTAGGCGCTCGTGGATTAGTATTATTCCTTACTAAAGAGATTAGATATCTAAAATGGACTGATAAAACCAAACTTAATATTATTGTATTTGAAGACGAAGGAAAAAAAGGCATTCTTATCGAAAAAGCATAATAATTAAGATTTATTAACTACTTTCATTCTTCTAACCTTTCTTATTATTCTAGTCCATTCTTTGACCTGTTCCTTAGTATATTTCATGATAATCTACCCTGTCTTTTTAGCTGTTCTCTAGCTTCCTCTACTATGCTATCCCAGCGTTTTACAAACTCTTCAAAATCGTCAGCTTTATTCATCCTCAGCCCCTCCACAAGTGCTACTTCCTCCACAACCTGTTGGAAGCCATGTTAACTCGTCCTGTACAACTTGTGTAGGTTGTGGAGTTTGTAGAGGTATCCCAAGACGTTCAGCCATGTTAATCACATCATCAACATTTAATTTGATCTCTGTTCTTCCACCGATTCTACGCTTTTCAGAAAAACCAAGGCGTCTGAGAGCTCTTCCTATCCATGTACTTGTTAACCATCTCTGTTCACTGTCAAACTGTTCAATAACTTTTTGATGAATATCTTTTATTCTATAGTAGTTGTCGCTAGTCACTAACTGAGTCAACGTTTCTACTAGAATATATTCACCTGTCTCTGTTGTGTTCTCTGTTTGCTGTTCCTTGGATTTATTCTGAGCAAGAATCTTCATCTTATCATAAAGATCAATATCAATAAAATATGCTATAGAGAAAATAGGTTTCCACAATTCCCATTGTCTGTTCGATAGATCAGTTTCATTTTTTAGATTATCATATGTTTCTTTAATGTCTTTCCAATTAGTTAATGTAAAAACATACAAATCATTTCTAATCTCTTGCCAAATCTTATCTTTTTCATTTATTTCTACATTACCAATTAATTTATTCATTGTTCTTTTAAGAATAAATGGTATACATCTCGATTCTAAAACATCTTCTAAACCTCGGATATTTGCTATTATTTTAGGTGAATAAGGTTCAAATGGTATAACCTTGAACTGTTTTGCTTTATTTGATTCAACTCTATATATTTTTGAACCACTCTTATATCCATTTAATAATATTGTTCTAAATTCCATTGCTCTTTCAGGATTTGATAAGTTTTCTGTCTCGTCTATGAGTAAAGTACAACGGTTACCCTGAATCAATCTGAATATTGCTGATGCACTCATGTTTCCAGAGAATATTGAATTGAACGTCATACAAAAAGTTGTATATAATAATTTTGATTTTCCAGACTCCTTTATTCCACCAGTATAAAGATAAGGATATGAGTTGAATAATGGATGTAAATAAGTTCCAATAACCCAGAGAGAAAAGAAATCATAAGCGTCCTCTTCTGGAAAATCAATATATTTTGTATACTGTTCTCTTATTCGATTAAAAATATCAGTACTTGTAGATGATTTGCTTATAATATAATCATTTATTGAGTCTAAAGACCACCTTGATTCTGTCTCAGTAACACTCTCAATAATAAGATCTGCTGATTTGAGATTGCTCTCTGTAACTGGCATTATTTCATGATCATCTGTTATTATACAAAGGTTACTTATTTCCTCATCTTTACTTTTACATGGAAGATAAATTCCTATATACGCTTGTTCATTAAAATCAAGAGCAGCATGAATTCTTTTAGAGCAACTTCCATCAAGTATAGGAGACATGTCTTCGTTTTCACAATCTTGTTTTCCTTTTAATGTAAGTTTTATTTCTAATTGTGAATTTATTTGTATCAAAGCTTCTTCTTCAAGTTTTGAAATCATTATTATAATCTGGCTTGCGTATTCTTTCTGAACACTGGTGAACTCTTTTGTATCAATTTTATTGAGTTTGTATTTCTTTGAAACAGCTATTTTAAGAAGTAAGTCTTGACTAATCCAATATTCATGAGCTCTAAACTTGTAAAGAATATCTAGTATAGATTCTTTAAACTCGTCTTCAAATTTTTTAGTTAAAACAAGACTCATAATCTCTTATAATCAAAAACTGACTTTTAAGGCTAAGTAGCGCGTGCGCGCACGACAAAAAGGACGAAAAAACACGCGCGCGCGTGCGCTAGTTAAGTTTATAAGCTGATTTTGGATATTTTTAATCATGACAGTAATTTGCCCAACTTGTGACAAGAAAAAACATCCTAGATGTATGAAAAACCTATGCTATCCAGGTGGAATCGTTTGTGCAGAATGCAGACATAAAATCATTTTGAGAAGGAAAGGGTTGAGGAGATATGAATGATGTCTTACACACATGCATTATCTGGTGTATTGGTATTCAGCTTAATGAGTTATACTCCTGTTCTCATCTTAGTTGGAGCAGTTGCATGTCTTTTGCCTGACATTGACACTACTCATTCTTTTATAGGAAAGTTGTTTAAACCAATTTCAAAACGTATAAACAATAAATATGGACATCGAACTGTCATGCATTCATTTCTAGCATTGACTGGTGTTTTTCTTATTGGAATCTTAGTCAGTACTCAACTAGCTATTGTTTTAACTGTTGGTTATTTTCTACACCTCTTTTTTGATATGCTTAATCCAACTGGTGTTCCATTACTGTATCCAAGCTGTTTATCGTTTGTAATCTTTTCAGGTATTATTCCAACGAGGAGTAGGAGAGAAACATGGTTGTTTGTTATACTATTCCTAATTCTTACAATTCATCTTCTAATTGTGTTTTTCAATATAGATCTTCTTGCATCATTCAAATCACTTGTATACGCGGGTGGTTAAATGATAGGAAGAGATGATGAAATTAAATTAATTGAAACTGCGATTGGTAAAGCTTATAATATTTTAGTAACAGGTCCTATCGGTGTTGGTAAGCACGAGCTGTTGGAAGAAATAAAATCTCGTCATATCAATTCTTTTTATCTGTTTGAACCTACACTTTCAAAAAACTTTTTAGCGCTCTTTGCAAAAGAATTAGGATATTATTCTGTTGCTGACAAAACAAAACTAGTTAATGAGATTGAGAAAAGAATAAACGATTCAGACAAGACGATTTTTCTATTTATTAATAATCTACAAGATATCACAAAACAAGACATTAAAATAATTCTAAGGTTAGCGAAAACGCGGAAAGTTATCGTAATTGCTTCGTGTGTAGACAAACTTCAAAGTAAAGAACTTAGTTGGATTTTTAAAGAAGAAGTAAAACTAAAACCATTTGAAAAAAAGTATGCTGAACAACTTATTCTTGAAAAAGTTAAACTAGATAAAAATCAATTAAGACAAGCATGGTTTAAGACAAAAGGAATGCCTCTTGCGATATCTGATTTTACAAACGACCTTAATCATAGTCGAGAAGATTTTGATCAAATAAAACAGCATCCGTGTACAGAAGCGCGACGAGTAGATTTGTTTCCAATAATAGGTTTCATAGCCCTTGCATACATGATGTTGGCATTAAGATACATAGCGATTCTTGGTGACTCGAGACAGTTGTATATCATGGCAGGAGCAAGTGGTTTTATTATGCTTTCATTTATTAGACTTTCTGGCCGGAGGAATAAAAATGGACATTAAAATTCTACTAGGAGTTGAGAATGAAAAGGAAATATATTGGAGACCAGATAAAGAAAAGAATCCTCACATGCTCATAACCGGATTCTCTGGAACAGGTAAAACAAATCTTTTAAAATCAATAATATTCGAACTATCTAAATTTCAAATACCATGTGTAATAATTGATTTTGATGAAGAGTTTTTAGAGTTTTCAAACATTATTTTTGATATGAAAAACCTTTCAATAAATCCGCTCGAATCGCGCAACAACATTCCATTAAACATAACAGCAGAAGTTTCAAGCATATTTAGAGACCTTTACCATCTCGGCGATCAGCAAACAGCTATGCTAATCAAAGCTATTGAAAAAAGCTATACAGATAAGGGAATAGACATGAAAACCTTTTCTAACGAAACGAACTTTCCTGATTTCAGCGATGTGCAAAAGAACTTAATGAAGATGGAAAACGATGACAATGGTGACAGAACAAATATTGCGAAACTAATGAACAAGTTAGATTTTCTGTTTAAAATAGGAATATTTTCTGGTCGAACAACCATACCTTATGAAGAAATAATGAAAACAACAACTATCTTTGAACTAAAGTACTTACCGACGAACGATATTAGAATAATTGTATCAGAATTTTTTCTAAGTAAACTCTGGCATCATGTATCTCAGTTGAATAAGTCCAAAGAGATAATATTGTACTGTATTATAGACGAGTCTTACAATATCACATACAAAGGCTCTCCTCTTGAATTTCTTCTACGAGGTTTGAGAAAATACGGAATAGGAATCATTCTTGCATCTCAAAACATGAGTGATTTTCGTGATGTTGTTTCAAACATTGGAATAGTTGTCTCATTCCAGCACAGAAGTGATATTGAAGCAAAGACTGTAGCAAAAGAAATCAATGTTGATCCTGAGGACATTCGAAATCTTACTGATATTGGAAGTGCGTTTGTTAAGTTTGCTTCTGAAACAAGTGCAAGAAAGGTTCAGATTAAAGAATACTCTGAAAGATTAAAATAAATTCAAGGAAGACTGTGACCAAAAAATGTGTCTTCAAGACGTTTTAAAAAAAAATCTATTCACATACAATATTGATTAAATGTTGATAATAAGAAATTTCTTCTCCTTGAAACTCATGGTCTAAAGCCATTATTACAGGTGCATATAGGTATAGTTTGTATTTAGTCTCATCTACTATTTTAACATGACTTTTATTTTTATTTCCAAATCTTCTTTTTATTTTTTCTCGTTTTAATGGGGCTCTTTTAAAATTTTTTTTGATTGATTCTTCAGTTAGTAGATATTTATATTTTCCTTGATTCATATTTTCTGCTATCTTTTTGGCAATTTTATCTACTTCTTTATAAG
>Ga0180732_1001915_pt1 | contig 11845 bp, 7 predicted proteins | sample KR11_01MetaG_FD_148674 | JGI IMG/M metagenome (GOLD analysis project Ga0180732, IMG submission 148674) | Groundwater microbial communities from the Olkiluoto Island deep subsurface site, Finland - KR11_0.1 MetaG | ecosystem: Environmental > Aquatic > Deep subsurface > Groundwater | place...
AACCGGAGTAGAAGCGATGGCTTCGTTCAATTTGATCAATTCATAGCAGATCCCCCTGTAATAATCCGGGATGCACATGTCGCATGCTAATGAGAGTTTTTTCATGGATTCATTCAGCGAGTTCTTCAGCATTTCACCCTGAACCCTGTACTCTTCCTCAAGCTTGATATCGGGATTCAATGATATCTCTATGTTCTGCTGGATATCTTTTATATCATGAGTTGCAGACTCCTGCAAATAAGATTCTTTTGTAACAGCAATATCATATTTTCCGAACGAAATATCTTCGATGACTGCAATCCCTTTTTCATCGGTTATTGTTTCCATGCCCCCAAATCGTATGATCGCATCGGCAATTCCCTCATGGTTGATTGCATCAAGAACGCTTATGTTCAAAGTGGCTTTTCCGCGAAGTTCAAAGATCAATCTATCATTTTTGTTTAGATTCACTTCCTGCGTTATTTCATCAAATCCTTTTGAGCTAATAATTAATGAATAAACTCCTTCTTTCACTTTGCCGAAAATTACCTTCCCGTCAATATCGCTTATTCTTTCCTGCCGTTCTGCGTCTTTCCAGAGTGAAACAGTAGCTTTGGGTAGAGGTTCTTTATTGAAAACATTTTTTACTTCAACTATTAAGGTATAGGCTTGAAGGTCGATTTGCCTTGTTTGAGGCATAGCGACCTGTTTTTTTTCTGCAATTTTCTCATTGATGCAATTCTGACATAATAATCTGCCATCTGAAGAAAATACCAGATCATCAGTGATCTCACCGCAGTTCTGGCATTCATCATACACTTTATTCATTGCGGTTACCATTTTAGGCTTGACTTCTTCATAAATTCTATAATCGGAAGATCCCTTACAGTGCGGGCATTGCTGCAATGTTCCCAGTTTTTCTTTTCCGCAATACTGGCATTTGACAAGTTCTCCTTTGGGTCTGGCTAACAAATAGATAATAATAGGCAAGTAAATGAATAAAATTGAGGCAAACCCCCAAAAAACTCCGTTTTTTCCCCTTTTTTTCGCATCATTTGAAATCCAGATAATAGGGTATATTATAATATAAAATATAATTATATATATAATTAGTCCGATTATTACTTCAATGCCAGCCAAATCTATTCATCTCTTTTAGTTTATTTATTTTCTTGTTCTTTTCAAAGCAAACTGACTTTCAGGCGCTCCTTTACTACTTCCATTGTGTACATCTCTTTAACATGATCAAGCAGTTTATCGTTAATGAACAACATCACTCCTTTTTTCCTTGCATCCGGCTCGTTATTGCAATATTCCTGAAGTTTCTGCGCCGTTCTCCACAGATCAGCGACAGGTTGAATTGTCAGGCTCCGGCTCAAGTCAGTGAGTTCAGAATCTATATCATGCAGTTTGTTCCCAATTTCCCTGAAGTGGTTCTTGTGATAATTGGAAAGGTCTTGAACCAGTTTATTAAATTTTTCCTGTGAATAATCAGATACATTCAGTTCCTCCACCTGAGGCAGGTTCTGTATCGAAAAATAGAAGTCCACATTGCTCTTTTCGCGCATTATTCGTGAAATTTCTTCTGAAATGATCTCTTGCGCGCTCAAAATATGATTTATTATTTCATCAGGCGTTGTCCCGGAACCAAGGAATTCAACAGGTCTTTTGATTATTCTCTCTATCAATTTCAGAGGCCTTTCTCCAACGCCTTTGAAAAATAACGGGATGCATCTGTCGTAGGCAGATACTTCGTTAAAACTATTCTTAAGTTTATCATAATGCTTATTTATGGCAGTAATGGTTTGATCGCTGGCCTTATAGCTGAAACGCAGATCAAGTGTCACTGGCACGAGTATGTTTTCAGGAACATTTACCTGTTTTTCAGATGCTTCATAAAGCTGTGAAGCGCCGGGTTTGATCTTTATGGTATAGTCGCCGACAGCCACTCTCTTTTTCATCATACCGTTGCTATCTGAAATAAATTCCAATACCTGGTTAGTGCCTTTTTTTACAGCAATTACAGGTATTCCTGCAAAAGTTTGTCCTTTTCCTTGCTCGGTAACGGTTATTTCTAGCATACCTTCCTTCCTTTTGAGAATAAACTTCTTTGAAGTATCTGAAGAAGTTATCTCCACACTCCCAGGAATGCCATAATCCTGCGTCAAAGCGTTAATGGAAGCTGTATATTTCTTTTTTATGGAAAGCACGAATCTTGCAATGCCATTAATGTCAGTTTCAGGATTTCCCGGCGCATCCATGCCTGAGCCAAATTCCCTGACCCTTACATAGATGCCCGTTATCGGTTTGCCGGATTCATCCACGACCTCTACCTGTAGATGCTGCTTTTTGACAAGGGTTATTGTGGACAAATTATCACCTGACAGTTTTATCTCTTTAGAATAATCTTCATGATTTTCTCCGCCTTTTACATTGATTATATACGAATCTTTTGGAAGTTCAAATGTATATGACCCATTGAGATCAGACTTACCATTTGCTTTAGGAAACCTGTCCTTATTAGTGATTTCAATTATCCTGTCAGGAATTCTTGCAGTGCCGTCATTTAATTCCACTCTCAATTTATAGCTGGTTTGTACTGCCACCTCAGGAACCCGACTTATTCTTCGGGGCTCTTCATCACGTTTCGATCCGATGAATCCGAGTTTATATAATGCCCAACCAGCACATATGAGCCCTAAAATGATTAGAAATATATTGAAAAATATATTTGAAAATAATTTGGAAAAAATTGATTCACTATTTGCAGTTTTATTTTCTGATTCCTTTGAAGTTTCAGAAGAATCTGAAATTGATTCTTCATTCGATGTTTCAGTAGGAGTCGGATTTGGATCTGTTCCTATATTTTGATTAGAAAATGATTTTTTATCACTTATTTTATTTGAGGTTCCATTTACTATTTCATATAATTCTACACTTATGTTTTTTATATTTTTTAATTCACTCTTATTAAACTCAATATATCCATTATTGACTATATCAGGTTGATATTCACCAGCATATCCTCCTCCAATTTTTATTGAATATTGTCGTCCCTCTGTAATATTAATATGCTTCAAAATTAGCTTATCACCATCGAACGTGCCGTTTAATTCCCCAGTAGGTTCAGCCGCATCAACAATATTAACCAATAACAAAGCCCACGCCAAAACAACAAGAAATACGATTACTGCTCTGTTAATCACCTCCCCCCTCATTCTTCATCCTCCTCACCCTCATTCTCTTCCTCCTGCACCCCTTTTATCACTTTTTCGGTATGATCCATATATTTCTTCAATATCCCTTCGATCCTTTCTATCTCCTCCACAGATAATTTCACATTATCCAGTTCCACATGACCCCCTTCTGCAGCCATCATGAGGATCTTCTTCAATGACTTGAACTCCTGCCAGGATTTTTCAAGGGTCTCTTTCAAACTGAATCCTCCAAGCAGCAGCAGCACATCAAAGGTATCTTTCTTGCTCTTTGTGTATGTCAGGGATACCATTCCCATCTTGCCGATGATATTATTCTTCTTCCACCTGCTGAAAATAGCGTTGACCTTGTCCTCTGTGAAATCCCCTTTATTTAAATATTTTTCAGGCACAGATACTATGAGATACCCGATGACTGCTGTCTTGGGATCCATGCGAACGAAAGAATTCTTCACGGCATCATCAAGCGCCATCTCAAGTTCAATGAAGTTAATATCATTGTCCACTGAAATGCATGGCGTGAAATGATACAGGTTCATCAGGCTGGGAAACTTCACATAATCCTTGATGTCTATTACGCCCTTTGCACGCCTGCCAGGGGCGATCATCAGATCTATTGCCTTGATTATCTTCTTATTTATATCGCCGAACTTGGGATCTATCCCTTCGCTTAACTCGATATCCTCTGCGATCTTGGAGTTATCCACCATCAGGACCATATCCGCATTCTGGTGCGAATTCTCCCCGAATTTCAGGAGTCTTGAAAGCCCGCAAATAGCATTGAACTGGCGCTGGGGCAGCTCGCTGGAATAAGGAAATATCGCAAGAGCAACATGGATGTGATTCTGAAGAGATACTGAGTTGCCGTGTTTCATCTGGTGTATAATGAATGGAATGCTGCCGTTCCCTGTCCCGCCGCCGAGCGCGGCAATGTCCAGCACCACGTCGCCCGCTCCTGTCTTAAGCGCTTCTATCGGGCGGCGTATCTTTGTCTCAAAATCTTTCCTTGCATACTCTTCCCCTTCCTTATACACATTTCCGGCTCCACCGCCTCCGAATAAGAGCGTGTTCTTCTGTCTTATCTGGTTAATGATATTTCTTTCAGCGTCAGATGTCGCCTGTTTCTCAAGGTCCATCAAGGTATTGATTATATCAGCTCTGTTGCTGTTCATCAGCAATATCCTGTCATCTATCGCCTCATTTTTCATTTTTGTGAAATACAGCGATGCCACTCTTCCGGCGCCTTCCCCCGATGCCAGAATGATCCAGCGGGTGAATTTATCTCTTTCTGTGGTTTCATCCTTCGGTTCGATCCTTGCTGGCTGTGCTGATATATATTCATCATCCAAACTCATAAAATTCCTCTCTTATTTCTCATGCGGCTGTTTTCCATATTTGGCTGGCATCATACTCTATTTTCTTATAATTTTCAGATCCCTTCTTAAGTTCATCAATAATGACCTGTATATCCTTCATGGGCAAAGTCACAGAAAGGAAATCAACCATATCAGAAATTTTTGCCTTCTTGCCGATCTCTATATCATCAATAAAATCCTCGATCTCTTTCCTGATAACATTAACATCATATACCATGTAATCGTTCCCTGATCTCGTGAATCTTGTATTTCCGTTGTTCTTTGACCATAAATACAACAGGCACGGCGTGAATTCAGGCTTGACCTTAAGATCGAACGTGGACATGATATATTTTTTTGATGCCATCTCTTTCTGAATTACCTCATTCAATTTTGGCAATATTTTCTGCAATGATTCTTCTTTATCCTTGCATATCTGTTCTCCAGGAGGCACCACATTCAATTCGATGTCAAAAGCCTGGTCTTCATTCAATTCGATGTTCTTGATCTTGGTTTTATATCCTTCATATCTTGCCGATATTTTATATGGGCTCTTCATCAATTCCCCAAGGATCAGTCTGCCTTCCTTATCGGTTTTATCTTTTTTAACCACCCGGTCATCGATCTTCAGCGTAACTTCAGCGCCATTTAGAGGTTGATGTTCTTCGTTGAGCACCCTGACCGAGATCTTATATAAGTTCATTGAAACCTGGGAGCTCAGGATCTTTTTGAAACTGTCATAGTTAACATCCTTATGGAAATAACTGTATAATTCCATGAACTCCTCAGGATTCTTTACTTTAAGGTCTGCGGCTGCAACTTTCCCTTTCTGCTGGATATCGCTCTGGATCTTGCCTTCGATCTTCTTATATATCGCTATCACTTTCGCTTTGAGATGGCTCTTATCCATCACCGGGATCATGGTCTGCAAAACGCCTGAGAACTTTCTTGAATAGGACTCCACATTCGGTTCATTCATCATATCTTCATATTCTTTCTCAAACTGCATTCTTGAAGGATAGAACTGCTGCGGGAAATCTGCCTGCTTGATCATGGCTTCGTTCTTATTAATGATCTCAAATACTTCTTTTGCGATCTCTCTGGCGATAGGGATTATCCTGGGTTCGATCAACTGTAATTCCCCTATTTTTGAAGCAGAATCAAGGCTCTTTATCTGGGATTTTAAAACCAGCAGATTTTGGATGGCTTCATTCTCGATTTTAGTTTCCACCGAGGCAAGTATCCTTTCGATCGCACTTAGTAAATTACTCCTGATCGAACTGAAATCCCCTCCCGCAGTTGATTCAAGAGATTTCATTATTCTTGAAAGAGAGGTTGTCGCCTTTTCAAAATCCCTATAATTTCTGCTCTGTACAACATCCCCGGCAGTTTTAAGGTCAGATTCGATAATTGAAGTATCTTTTCCCAGTTCTTTGACCTTTTGTTTTAATTTATCTGCCTGGGTTATACAGGATTGCAGAGTCTCCCGGAAAATTGATGTAATACTGTCTATGTATCGAATATTTTCCGTGAAATCGCTGGTATCTCTCCTGTTTTTTACCGCTGTCTGGAGATTTGATGCAAATGGTTCTATGTTATAACCGGAATTTTTTAGAGTTCCCAGATACGAAAGATACGTCTGGGAAACCTGATTCGTAAAGCTTTTCAGATCATTATTAAATTGGCTCTGTAAATTGCTCAGCTCCCCGGATACATTATCTATGGAATCAAGATCGGTTTTGTGGATCACAAGTTCATCTAAAGTTGTAACAAATTTCCCTTCTGCTTCAGTCACGTTGATACCGATCAGGGCAAAATTCCTGCCAGCAAGCGTTCTTAATCCTGCTTCCGTATTATCGGTCTGCAAACCATAGGTATTATGCAGGTTCTGTGCGCTTGATTGAAGAGCCTTCAGATCATAAGCAAGTTTTTCTGTCTCCTGCGTCTTGAGAGTAAGACCTGGATCCGGTCTTGAAGTCCTTAATTTCTTGATATACTGGTATGCAAAAATAATGAATATGACCGGAATGCCTATGATACTGAAATAAAGAGCGTCATTATAACCCCTATAAAAAAAAAGTATCACGCTGACGCTAAATAATCCCACGACGATTGCCACGATCTTCAGATTATTCTTTGTTTCCATTTTCATAGGTATACCTCTATATCAAGAACTTGAACGTATTTATCAACATATCAAAATTACCGGTCATAGAATAAACTACTCCCGCAATTAATATTAATGTGATTACAGTCAATATTACTGCAATTGTTACAGGGCTTGTGATCTTTGCTTTGCTTGTATAAAGCCCGAAATATTCAGATTCTTTTTTCCACCTGTTCACGTTGATGAATCCGATAATAATGCCCAGTAGAATAAGCGCCCCTGCGGGGTTGAATATATCCGTTCTATAATCGGATTTTGCGGTTTCGAAATTATCTTTCGATACTTTTTCCGACTTTATGGCATCTGCAATCTCAGTTTTCAGAAGACTTTCTTTCTTTGCTTCAAATGTTGAAATTAATTCACTCTTAATATTTTTTATGTCTTCATTTATCAGATCTAATTCTTTTGTCGAATTTTCTTTTATTAATGGAAATTCATTGATTTTGACTTTGTATTCATCTAATGAATTTTTAAGTCCTTCATCTGAAACTTTGAATTTGCTGACAGAATTTTTCAACTCATTATTTCCGGGATTATCCGTCAGGTTTGATATTTTGTTGTGCAGATCATTACTTGCTTCCAAATATTCATTAGTTTTATTTATGAGATTTCCAGCATTCTGGGCAATATTTTTATGAAATTTCAGACTCCGGTTATTTAAGTTTTTCATCGTTTCCAGGTCATACTTCTTAGCTGCTTTGTCAACTTCCCGGGTGATGTAATTGCTTCTCACATTAATGGTTATTGTATTCCTGGTAGGCTTTGAGGAATATTCACCAACAACTTTAACGGAATAGTTTATAGTTTCAGGCTTTTCCACAAATTCATAGTCTGCAAAATTTCCTGCCGTAGCACCGATGACATTCAAAAACATATCAATGATATTCTGCGGCTTTATTTCTGCAACTTTATCTCCTATTTTTATATTGCCTTCTTTTGTGAGTTTGCCGCTATTATTGTCCCATATCCCGAATTTCAATGTCTCATCAACAGTGATATTTTTTATCTTATCACTGAAAAGTTCTTTATCATTTACAATTATTACAACGATTAAATTATCAGTATCATTTGTAATTGAATTGTTATCTGCTCTGGCTGAAAAAGTCAAGAGACAGAGGACTAATATTACACTTAATAAGCCGATATTCGAAAATAGCCGTATCTTTTTCAATCCAATCACTCTTTGAACAGACTTCTTTTTTCCTTGATATAAAGAATAATAGTTGATATCCACAATCCCATAATGATGCTGAGCCCACCGCCAATTGCATATTTGGGGATGTTCTTATCTTTATAGCCATTCAACTCATCGGTTTCAATCTTCAGATCTTTTGCATTATCATTGGCTTCTTTGATCTTTCCAGAGTTTTTATCATATTCATTCTTAAGATCTTCATAAACCAATCCAACATCTTCCTGAGAAGAGGAAACACTTGCAGTCGATGTCGATGATAATAAGCCGGGCAACAGCAGGTTAATAACACTTGCAGCAAGCAGCAGTATCGAAATTACAAGTACTATCTTTGCCAGTGTATTTTTTCTTTCGTTCGGACTCATTAAATCTCCTTCTTATGATTCAATATTCGCAAGATTTTTTGATTTGTCTTCATAGCTTCGTGCAAGATTGATGACCTCATTTAACCTGGGGATCTGTTCTTTTTCAAAAGTGAAAAGCGTAGTAAGAGAAACGAGGTTCCTTTTTGTAAGGGAAACGCCAAGGTGGCATTCATTCAATTTTGAGTTCTTGACCATAAACTCTTCAATTCCCTTTGTATTGATACTTATTTCAGACTTCTTGAGGTATTTGGCCGGCGCCCTTATAAGAGCAAGGTTCTTTTCGCATTCGTTCAGGTTGATATTCGAAATTGATTGTTTTTTGGCAGCAAGTCTTGCCAGCATAAGAGTATCTATTTTCTTATTTTTGCTCAACGGGAGAATATAATTCAAAAGGTCGCAGGTTATTGCGCTTGCCCTGCCGATCGAAGCAAAACCTGGTTCCTTTCCCCTGCCTTTGTGATCAAAAGATAAAGCCGTCATGATATCGTTCATATCGATGACCGGCGGGTTGAGTTCAGGGTACTGTCTCGGGTCGATCCTTTCTAAGAACAATCCGGATACAAGGTCGGCAATGCATGTTGCGATATAATCATTATAGCTCAGGTACATGGCTTCCATATTTGTTTGAAAAGAGATCCTCTGATTATCAACAATGATAAATCCATCAACAAAATCTTTCAGCCGCATCAATCCGTAATTTGCATTCCATGCCTGCCTGTCGCTTGATTCATCTTCGGTCTGGTTCGAACTTCTGACTATATTTCTCCGGGTAGCAGGAAGGACCCCGACCGCTATGATATTCACCCTGTTATTCGTATATTCCTTCAAAGCCCTTGCTATGTGAGGGCTGATCCCGCATCCTGTGCCTCCCCCCAGCCCAAAGAACAAAAATGCAAAAGGAATATCTGCATCATCCTTTTTTCCTTCGCTCCCTTCCTGGTTTTTGGAAGCTTTCTGTTCCCTTTTTTTATATCTGTCATCGAACATATCCAGAAGAGACTGGTAGTTCATCTCCAGAACATCATTGGCTCTCACCGGATTCTTGCCGAAACCCCCTACGACTTTTTCCTCGAATCCCTGCGTCTTCCCGGAGATCAGCCCGTGAGTTTGCGTAACACCATACCAGTTGTTCCTGTCCTGCAGGTTTTTTATATTATGCAGGTCTTTTGCGGTTGAATTTATCAGGATCGGATCAGCTATAAGGTTCATGTATTTATATTTAAATAATGAGTCAACGATCGCACCGCCTGCCTGTCCTGAACCTATCATAAGATAAGACATAATGATACCTGAAACCCTTTACTAATGCCGTAAATTATTACTAATATAATAACTATAGTAATCTATTTATACTTTTCCTTAGCATGATATAATACAATTATGACTGGAAGGTATCGTCTATTATCATTGAATTTATTTTTAATCTTGATAAGCCTGACAAGTCAGGCGGCGGCAATGTCATGTTCTGATAGTAACGATTGCGGGGAGAAATTGAAAGCCTTGAGTAATCTGGCGATCTATGGCGATTATCCTGAACTCAAGACCATACAGAGCCAGACCCTTTCAACGCTGCAGGCGCGAACATTTGATAAAAATACAAATGAATATGTAGAAATAATATTAACGATCCTTGATTCTTTTGGCAAGATACATACTTTATCTGCTACAGACAGCCTTGAAAACAATGAAAATGCGATTATTCAAGCTGAATCCATGATCGCAGAAATAGAACGCCTCGATAATTATAAGGAACCCAGAGAAAAATTCTATCCTTTGCTGATTAAGATCTCTATCAGGAAATTCTTTAAGGAACAGTCAGAATATTTTGCTAATAAAGCTAATAACGAGAAGAAGACATATACAAAAATAAAATATTTATTAAATGAAGCAAGAGCTTACAAAAATACTGGCGATCCCAAATACGCAGAGATAAGCTACCGCGCAGAGGAATTGAAATCCGAATACGATCGTGACATCAATTTGATCAAAGGATCGATACAGGAATCTACTGGCTTCATAACTGATGCAGGAAGCACTGAGGAAGGATTTTTTTCATCTATCGAACTGTTTGCCAGGGGTTTCCATATTGAAAATGATCTATCTCATGCAAACCAGTTATCTGATTCCCACCAGGAGACCCAGCTCAAAACCCAGGGAGAAGAACAAATGTACAATGTCAGGAGCATGAAAAATAATGCGGCAGCTTCAGTAATAAAATATATTATCATTTTAACTATTATTTACCTGGCGATAACTCTCTATTTTTCATGGTCAATAACGCGGTGGAAAGATGAAATAAATAATGTGGATTCGGGAAATGATCTGCTGGAGGGATTGATACTTGACTAAAATATACCATTACCTGCTTATTATATCGCTTTCGCTTATCATCCTGACAAACTCTTGCTTTGCAGCGCCGGTTCTGAGGGTCGATAATGATCAGACAGCAAGTATAAATTTTGATAACCGGTTCGTGCAGGCTTCGTCTTATTCCAGTTCAAAGACATTCTATATTTACAATGACGGCAACACTTCCATGACCATCAACAGCGTGACTGTCAGCAGTCCCGGGAGCGGAATTTCCCTGAGCGTTTCTTCACGTCCCTATTCGGTATCTGCAGGAAGTTCTGGCTCTGTAACAGTTTCCATTTATGTTCCTTCTACCGTATCCACAAGCAAATATACAGGTGTCATTACTGTTGATGCGGCATCGGCAGGCAGTAAAACGATGAACCTTATCCTTGATGTAAAATCTTTGATTCCAGCGGAACTGGGTTCTATGGGGGAAAAGTCAACAACGATCCTGTTTGATAGACCCAAAGGATCTGTGAATAGCTTTCCCGGAAGGATAGATATCGGTTTAAATAATATTGGGGATTCGATATTATCCATTAACAGTATTTCCATATCAAGTTATCCCGGTAATGGAATAAGTACTGCGATTTCAGATTATACCAAATCGATATCTGGACGAAGCAGCGGAATGGCAAGCCTCACTATCTCAGCTCCTGCCTCAGCAAGCGAAGGAACATACAATGGTAAGATCACGATCTCAACCTCAAAAGAGGGAAGATCTGGCACAGATACCCGGTCTGTTGATATCAGCGTGAAGATCGAACATGGAATTATCATGGAACTATCCAAATCAACTGTGGATTTTGGAGATGCTGGAACATTCGAGCAAAAAAGCGATCGTATTGAGATTAGGGAAACGCTCGGGTATAAACCGATCAAATCTGTTACGATCAAAGGTAATGAAAAGTGGGTGAGCATAAACCCAAAAAGTATCAATAATATCAATGCCGGTGATTCTGCAAGTATCAATATTGATCTCTATTTTGATACCGAAACTAAATTAAGAAATACATATGAATGGCCATATTCCGTTTCCACAACTAACGCCGGGGAAAAAAGCTTCAAAATTATTGCAAGAAACACTCCACCGGATGTGAAACCTACGCTCGAAAAAGTATGCGGGCAGACATATAACAACAACGCGGACACCAGGGAGATCGCCGAAAAGATATGCCGTTCCCTTAAATATGGCAATGAGAACCAGAATCTTGAAGTCA
>Ga0180732_1001916_pt1 | contig 11838 bp, 13 predicted proteins | sample KR11_01MetaG_FD_148674 | JGI IMG/M metagenome (GOLD analysis project Ga0180732, IMG submission 148674) | Groundwater microbial communities from the Olkiluoto Island deep subsurface site, Finland - KR11_0.1 MetaG | ecosystem: Environmental > Aquatic > Deep subsurface > Groundwater | place...
TCCCGGTACCGGTTTTTCCTATGATATACGTATGGCGGCGCCTATCGTCCCTTTCAATAAATACCGGATGAATCTGTCCGCGAAATGTACTTCTTCCAAGAAAGAGACCTGTTGATGGCAAATTTGATGGAGCAGGAGCGCGCTTGGAGGTGAGCCAGTAAATACCCGGGGTCACAACGCTTTTGTTGGGGAAATGAAAAATAGTTGCCAGTTCTTCACTCGTGTGTATGGATGATTGCCAAAAAAGAGGAAAATAGCGATAAATAAAATCATTCATGAACCAACCTCTGAAGAGATGCGTGTTGGTTATAAAATGGTTCCGGCTGGAATACTGACTAAAGGCGTTGACTATATTATTGAGGTGCGCTTTGGCTGCTTGCTTGGTTGTGGAACAAACCACTATCCTTATAATCGTATCAAACCCGGGCCTATTGATAGAATTTTCAATTGATTCAAGTTCTTTGGCGTCGGTTTTGTATTTGGCGGTTTCCGGATTGGCTTCGATTTTCTTCTGGCTGCTGACGTAACCCCTGCCGGCTTTTTTCCAGCCGGTACCTGCCGGTCTAATGAGCATTTGAATTGTAGCGCCTTCACCTTTTCCCATTTTGGCAAGAACTGATGTAATTGACGCCAATGGATCAACCGGCATATCTTTGAATACCTTTATCGGTATATAACTATTGCTTTTCTGCCGCAGGGAGGTAAAGGCAACTTTGCCATTTTCGGAGAAGATGCTGTATTCGGATCCGATTACATTGCCCCCTCTTTGTTTGGCGCTTGCCTCGTTGATTGGTACGATTTCCGCGTCAGGATAGGCGCCATTTATTTGCTTTTCAACAAAATCACGGTGCTTGTTGGGGACGCAGACGTAGAAACGGATATCACCCGGCAAGCCGACAATTTCAAATGATAAACGCGGCTGTTGTTTGAAAAATTCCAGCCTGCCTATCTGCCGAATTCCGGCAAGGCTTGAAAACATTTGTTCAGCTGCATCTATCTTGATCTCATTTTCGCGTGGAACAGTAACCTGCAATAGAGTTGAATTGAGTGACTCTGTTTCGGTATCTTTATTTCGCAGCCATAACAGAACCAGCCAGGCTATAAACCACAATACTGCTCCGATTATAGTAACCGTTATTACTGCAAAGAGAATATTTATAATAAAAGTATTTGTATTTAAATTTATAAATGAACTTAAAAGTGAATTTATGTCTATCATTTTTTTATATTACCAGGATCGTATTTACGCCATTGATACATTATCATAGCCGCAAACCAATGAATTGAATCCCTGAAAGACGAATTCTTTTCCTTTTGGACTGCTTGCTTATAGGTCATCGGTAGGCGAATAATGCCGGTTGGGGTGGTGATCACCGGAGTTGATTCTTTTGCTAATTTTAGTGGTGTATTTTTTTCAATTTTGGGATCATGAGCATCAGAAGCTTTTTCGATGGTATTTTTTAACTCCTGCGGAATCATAATCTCATGAGGAGTTGAAGGTGTTATTTCCGGCTGAGTCTCTACCGGCTTTGTAAATTCGGATTTGACTGCGGATACCGGCCCATGTTCTCTGTGTCCGGAAATTGCCGGGGGCTCGACTATGCGTCCTGCTTGTTGATGAGGCGAGCTAATCCCTTGAGGCAAGGCGCTAACTTGAACAGGAGTTGTCGGATTTTGAATTTGATTAGAATCACTCATATTTTTATCTTAGCATGTGAGGTATAAATTAACAATAAAATTATGGCTGGTTGGCGAAGCGGGCGATGGTAAAGAGGAGGTCTGACAGGCGATTAAGATAGATAATAATATTGTCATCTATGCCTTCTTTATCGAAGAGAGTGACGATTCTACGCTCGGCTCTTCTGGCAACCGCGCGGGATAAATGCAGTAAGGCACCGGCTTCTGTTCCGCCGGGGAGGATAAAATTTTTGAGAGGGGGCATTTGTACGGAAAGCGCATCAATTAATTTTTCAAATTCCACTATGCGTTTATTTAATCCCGCAATCACGCATAATTCGGGAGATGCCAGGATTGAGCAAATTCTCATTAGGTCGTTTTGGATTTTTATTAATTCTTTTTGTAGTTTTTTGTCTTTAAGAAAAGCTAAACTCACGCCGATGGCGCTATTTAATTCATCAAGCGTGCCAAGCGTTTCAATCCTGATGTCATTTTTAGGCACTTTTGATCCATTCAAAAGAGAAGTCTGTCCTTTGTCGCCGAGGCGGGTGTAAATTGGCATAAATTTCTATACTAAATTAAATTTTTACCTTTTAATAAGGTATCATATTCATCTTCCGATAAAAAGGTTCCCCTATCTGCAAATTTAGTTAGATATTCTAGTCTTTTTGAAAAGGCATTTACCTCATTTTTATTTAATAATTCCTCTAATGATTCTATTAGGACTTCTTTCTCCTCACTCGAATTACCATGCTCAATAATTTTATTTTTTGTTTCTTCCGGTATGGGAGCTGAAAATAAATTTTTATCAAAATATACAGGGCGCCGGAGTACAAATTCTTCCGAAAAAGAACGGTAGTTATCAGGACTTTTAATATACTCCTCTGCTATGAGTATGTTTTCTTCGTGACGGTCCTCGGTATTATTTAGAAAATCAAGAACAACCATATTTATTAGCTCTTCTGTCGGTATAGAATCTTTTGTAACCTCATCTCCTTTTTTTGTATTGGGTATATATAGCTGATAACTTCCCTCTTTTCCCTCAATATTTCTAATTACAGTCGTAGGAATAAGATCAAATTTAAAAAATTTATCAACTAAATATGCAGCCCGTTCACTCTTATATCGGTATCCTGGTTTAAACACGCCACCTATACCTTCTTTTGTTTCATAATAGAAAACATCCTCTGACAACGGTCGTTTTGTAGAAGGTACAATATCAATCATTCTCAGATTTTTTTCTTCCGCTGTCTCCGCTGCATGATTGCGGAGTGTTGGTTCTTTTCGTAACATTTTTTCCGGGCCTTCAAGATTTTCCATTATTTAAAAAAAATTATTGAAAAGAAATTATTTCGCAAATCTGGTTGCGTTGAGGATGGTCAGACCGATCAGTTTGTTCTTCTTTTTTCTATGGATAATTCCCTCCTCGTCCTGATATGAATCATCGGCTTTTTGAGGTTTGCCAAAACTTACATATAAAATATCAGCTTCCCGGTCATAATCTATCCACAGCTTAGAATCGCCAAGCTTTGCTAAGCGTAAAATATTAGTCATCACTCCTGTTGTTGAATTTACGATATTTTGTTCCATAGAACCTTTCTCTTAAATAACCACTTGCTATCTGTCGTTATATAAGCTGTCAAAATAAACCCGTCTTTATTGTTAATTTCTTTATATACTACCACAAACCATATCTTCTTTCCAAATTTCTTCTTTACCGCGAGTAATTCATCCGTATCTCCTGCTAAAATAATATCGGGATTTTTAATAATATTTAATGCGAGAGAAAAATCTAAAGAATTAATTTCCGGATGAGCGGTTGTAATATGAAGCCAACGTTCATCGGTTAAACGGACAGAAACCTTATTTTTTGAGATTTCTACTCCAAGAAGCATAGATATAATTAATTGTGTCTACTGGATTCACCACAAGGGTGCTTCCCATTTCATGGTGTCGCCCTCTTTCGCGGGAATGACAGGGTTGAGTTCAAATTTAAAACTCTTACAGCTATTTCGTAGCTGGTGAAAAATATGCCGGTATAGAGGAGGTCGCCGAAGATTGTATTTCTGAAAAAGGGTATGGCCATGGTGTAGCAATTTAAAAGACCGGAGAGGGTTTTGGGATAAAAAGGAGTTGTCAGCCAGACGCCAAAATTGGTAATGAGGTAGAAAAGAAGGGAGGAAAACAAGGCAGCCGAAATAATCACCGTTGGTTTTTTGTGATTTTTTAAAAAGATGCCAATACAGCCGGTGAGGAGAAAGCTTCCATACACAAATGACATCATGGGTGCGCCGTAAAAGCCTATAAACAGGTCCGAGGTAAAAAGGGCTAAGAGAGGAAGGATAAGCGCGTATTTTTTATTGAGATACACACCGCCGAACAGGGCCATGGCGGCGATGGGCGCGAAATTGGGCGGATGCGGAAGGAGACGCAAGAGTGCGGCAATGGTGATTATCAGAAAAGGGTTGATTAGAGATATAATTTTTAATGACACAATTTTCAATTTTAAGCTCTGGATTCACCGCAATGGTACTATGCACTTCGTGCTGTCGCCCGCGTTCGCGGGAATGACACTGCGTAAGGTTAGTATTTGTCTATTTTCCACTGAATGGTGTCGGTGGCTTGGGTTTGGTAATCAGCGGGGCCGACAGCAGCGCTTTTACCATTGACGTAGAATGCCCAATATTCATGTTCGCTGTTGTCGGCTTTGCGGCCGTTGATGGAAATAATTAAGCCTGATTTGTCCTGCTCCAAAGTTGCTTTTTCTTTAAGGAGAGTAAGCGCGTCCTTGCCTGCTTCTCCTTTGTAGGTGATGCTTTCTACTTGAGCTTCCTGTTGAAGTGAAATTGCGGGAAGTATGACAGGCTCGATTGTCGGTTTGTTGGACACGAAGAACGTGACTGACGCGATGAGCGCTACTAATAAAACACTTAAGGCAAGTACTTTTTTGTTTATAATACCCTTCATAAGAGATACTTATTATTTTCGATCTAATGTATTGTTTCGGAGCAAGTTTGTAACTTGCTCCGGCAGAATTTACTGGATTCACCACAAGGGTGCTATGCACTTCGTGCTGTCGCCCGCGTTCGCGGGAATGACAACGAATAAGATGAATTGACAAACTCTAACATTCCGAATAACCGCAGCCGTAGCATTTCTTGCAACCTTCTTCGTAGGCTAATGTTCCGGATCCGCATTCCGGACAGATATCAAAGAGACTTGTCGTGGAAGAGGAAGCATTCATGGCTACTCCTGTATCTGGAAGAGGGAGTTGGTTGAGAGAGGGCGCATCATCCTGCTTCGCTTCGAGCTTGCCGTTAGTCATGTGGCCGTTGGAGTGACCATTTTTCAGAGCTACTAAATCTTTGTCTTCGACTTTGCCATTCACTCGAAAGTTGCAATGCTTGGCAAGAACTTTGGCAATCGCGTCAGGAAGGGAGCGGACTCTATTCTCACCGAAGCCGATACTCCTAGCGCCGCCAATACCTGTCAATTCAGAAACTATTTCCCTCACTCTTTCACGGGCTGGAACAGGGCTATGAATACGCAAAACAAAAGAAATCATGCGCCCCAATGCATCGGCCAAGGCCATAAGGTCAGATCCGCTTTTGCCGATGTTGATAAAAACTTCGAATGGATCTTCCTTTTCATTTTTATTTATCGTGATATACATTTTGCCGCTGGGGCTATCTGTTTTGTAAGTAACACCAGTGAGCATTACGGGACGAGGAACACGCGGCGTAACAGGAATCGCCGGAAGGCTTGCCATGATTGGAATTTTTTCCTTCTTCTCTTCTATACGCTCCAAAACACCCTGGCGGGAACCATCGCGCATATAGGTAATTCCTTTGAGTCCCATATCATAGGCGAGCATGTAGAGTCTTTTTACATCTTCTACCGTATGACTATTGGGAGCATTTACTGTCTTTGAAATTGATGCGTCAATATATCCTTGAGCAACTGCCTGTATCTTGACGTGATCATCCGGCGCTAAATCATTCGCGCTGACAAAATAGTCGGGACGATCCTCTCCCGGATGAGTTTTTTTCCATTCACCATAGAGCGAATGGCATATCAATTGCTTGCCGAGGCGGCCATTGTGCGTATATTCAAACTCAAAGATAGGCTCAATACCGCTTGAAACACCGGCAACAAGACTGGTTGAACCGGTTGGGGCAACTGTCAATAGAACGGCATTACGAATTCCATGCTTTATAATCCTCTCACGGATTGTCTTGGGTAATGCCTGTATATGATACCCTTGCAGATACTTCTCTTTATCGTATTTCGGAAAGGTTCCTTTTTCTTTGGCGATGTCAGAAGAGGCAATATACGAATTGTCACGAAGAATCTCAAAAATCTTATTTGTAACTTTTACCGATTCCTCCGAGCCATAACGGATCTTCATTTTAATAAACATATCGGCAATTCCCATAATACCAAGACCGGTCCTCCGAATATCTTTGGCGACCTTTTCGTTTTCTTTGAAGAAGTAGTGTGTATCATTAATCACATTATCAAGGAAACGTATGGCAATGTGCACGTCTTTCCCAAAAGAGTTATAATCGAATTCTTCACCATTGACATACGCAGAGAGGTTCATCGCGCCTAAATTACATACTGCCCAAGCCCCAAGCGGTTGTTCCCCACATGGATTGGTCGCGAGAAGTTTTTCAAAATACCATGTATTTGATCTTTTGTTGGAGCGCTGGAGGAAATGAAGTCCCGGCTCTGCGCTTCTCCATGCCGCTTCGCAAATAAGATTCCAAAGATAGGATGCTTTTATTGTTTTATGTACTTTGACTTTCCCCTTCATCGCGATCCAGTCATGAATATCTCCGTTCCATTTTGTATCGTACTTCGGATCATCAAGGTCAGGATATAAAAGATTCCAGTCTTTATCCGTTTTCACCGCTTCCATAAAATCATCTGAGACACAGACGGAAAGATTGGCGCCATTAATTTTGTTCAGGTCTTGCTTGATAGTAATAAATTCTTCGATATCCGGATGCCAATCATGCAACATGAGCATGAGAGCGCCTCTCCTCGAACCGCCTTGCTGCACAATATCTTTTGTCGCAAGCGAGTACAGTTCCGCCCAATTCATAGGGCCTGAGGAAAATCCGTTAACTTTTTTGACACGGGAGCCACGGGGACGAAGGCCGGAAAGATTTAAACCCACCCCTCCGCCATGTGCCATAATTTCAATCATCTGGGTAAGATTCTCCATGATCCCACCACGGGAATCCGGAGGATTCGGGATGACAAAACAATTGAAGTACGTGACATCAAAGCCAGTACCTGCTCCCGCTAAGATACGTCCACCGGGAAGAAATTTGAAGTCTTCCATGAGGGTGTAAAAATTTTCTTCCCATTCTTTTCTTTTTGTTTTTTTCTCAACGCCCGCAATTCCCCTGGCAACCCGGCGCCACATTTCCTCAGGTGTTTGCTCAAGAGGATCACCTTTATCATTCTTCAATGAATATCTGTCTAAAAATACTTTGTTTCTTATTCCTTCAAGCTTCATAGTTGTGTTTGGTTCTTATCAATTTTTTTACTTCTTTTTCAAAATCTTCTACATCGACAAAGCGCCTGAATACGCTCGCAAAACGGATATATGCTACTTTGTCGATCTGCTTTAGCTTGGTTGCTACCATCTCGCCAATTTGACTGCTTTCTATTTCAATTGAATCCAATCCTCTTAATTCGCGTGTGATGTCTGTTACTATTTTTTCTATCAGAGAAACAGGAATTACTGTTTTTTCACATGCTTTCAGTAATCCTATTTTTAACTTATCACGGCTGAACTGTTCGCGTCTTCGATCCCTTTTGATGACAGTCAACGGTATGTTTTCAATTCTCTCATAGCTTGTAAAACGCTTGTTGCAATTAAGACATGATCTCCTGCGCCTAATTGTGTCCATGTCCTCGCTGTCTCTGGTTTCAACTACTTCCGATCCTTTGTTTCCGCAATACGGACAATGCATAAAAATATTGAGAGTTGACCCGCCTAAGCTTACTTCAAGCCTTTTCAGTACTATTCGTACACGGCTTGAAGAGCGCTTGAGCGGCGGGTAGAAAATTGAGAGTTGAAAAATAACTTTCAATTTTCTATCTAGTGCTTTAATCAGCATAGACTACCCTATACGTAGTGTCAACTGTGAAAATCTATATCAAATATTATCAAAGCTTTGTGCGCAGATTTTGGTCTACTTTTTGTTGTTATTTTGTCAGAATATACTTGTATTATAGGCTTTTTGAGGTGAAAAATCAATGTTTTTGTTGCCTAAGTCATCTTATTTTCTTTACTTCATGGCTGAGGGTTAGTATTCTTTTTTTCACTAATTCGAATTTCTTTTTATCTTTTTTGTCTATTTTTTTTTCGATTTCCCCTACTATTTCCTGATGTTTTTGGTTGGCAGTGACAAGTCTTTTCACGAAGTCACGAATATCTATTCCTTGGGCTTTTGCTTCACCGGTTTTTCTTAGAGCCTCACTGAAGTAATCTTGCGCGTTGGATATGGTTGTCATGGCAAGAGAAACGCTCTTTTTTTGTTCTGTAAGAGAAATTGCGGCGGACATGCGCACGTCTGCCTTTAATAGGTTAAATTCTGCTTTTTTTAGCGGGTTTTTAATAAAAAACCCGGCAATTTTGTCACGGATTACTTTTAGCGGGTAGATTGAGTTGTCGGGTAAAATTCCGGGATATGGAAGTTGATAATCAATCGCAGGAACGGGAGCCGCGACAGCGGAAGAGGGATAAATAAATAAAGAAAATAAAAAAAATACGCTAATTAAGTTTTTTTTCATTTTTTAATGAGTGACTTGTAACCGATGGCGTCTAAGACTGTTTGTGTGCTCTCCTGCGCATTGAGCGAATATGTATTGACAACAAGATCATAATATTTTTTGTCCCAGTACACCCAATCCTTATCATTGCCGGCGTATAATCTTCTCCATTTTTCAAGATTTTGGCGTTCGCGTTCTACTATTTCGAGCTTGGCATCTTCAACTTTCTTTCCGTCTCTATTTACCAAGCGATCGATACGGATATCTCTCTTATCTTCTCCTAGATCATCTTCGCAGACAACTAATATTTTGAAAATGCCCTCAATGCCTTGCGCATTAAATCCGGCGAGATGACTTTGAATTATTTGGTATGATTTTTCTTTGAGGAGTTTTTTTATTTTTTCCTCATATTCAAGATCGAATTTGTCCGGGCGCGTATTTGTAAGGATGATGTCTAATTTCTTTTCTGTTGTAAATTGCCTGAAAATCTCTCCGCCATTGAGGAATTCCCAGCCAAGAACCTGGGACAGGTGGATAGCCAAAGTCGATGCGCCGGAGGCAATTCGTCCTGAAACTGTAATATTCTGAATATCAGGCAGCTTAATTGGTTTGTTCATATTAAAAAGCGTAAAACTATAGTAAAAATTTATCCGCCAGTTGACGGATTAAATTTTGGGCTGGGGAATTTGCGGCCCGGCCGACAATTTTTGTCCTACCATAATTGCTTCTTCGACCAAGCGATTCGCGTATCCATACTCATTGTCATACCAGGCAATGATTTTTGCCATATTACCGCCAACAACCTGAGTCAGCGACAGATCAACAATGCTTGAATGAGAATTGCCAATTATATCGCTTGAGACTATCGGGTCTTCCGTTACGGAAAGTATGCCTTTATAGGCTGGGCTTTCTGCTGCTTTTTTTAAGGCGTCATTTATTTCTTCTTTCGTAGTTGCGCGCTTTAATAAAAATGTAAAGTCTGCCAGTGACCCAACAGGAACCGGCACACGAATTGCTAAGCCTACGAAAATTCCCTTAAGCGGCGGAAGAGCTTCACCTGCCGCAAGTGTGGCGCCTGTTGAGGTGGGTATAATATTGACGCCTGCCGCTCTACCGCGACGATAATCTTTGTGTCCTCCGTCCAGCAGCCGCTGGTCAGAAGTGTAACCATGAATAGTTGTCATCATGGCTTTTTCGATACCAAAATTTTCTTGTATGACTTTTGCCGGGGGTGTTATACAGTTGGTCGTGCAAGAGGCGTTGCTGATTATTTTTTCTCCGGCGTATTTTTCATCATTTACCGATATGACAAAGGTCGGTATACCCGCGCCTTTGGCGGGAGCCGATAAAACTACTGACTTCGCGCCGCTATTTATATGAGGCTGGACTTTTTCAAGCGTTGTGAACGCGCCTGTTGATTCAATGACAACGTCTACATCGAGCTCTTTCCATGGTAATTGAGCCGGATCTTTTTGTGAGTAAACGGGTATTTCTTTACCTGAAACTACTAAATGTCCCAGTAAACTTGGCTTGCTTAGGTCGATATTGGGTTTTACTGAGACTTCGAAGGGAAGAAGGCCGTAGACGCTGTCGTATTTAAGGAGATGCATCCAGCCTTTGATATCGGTTGAGGAGCCGGCATTGATGGCAACTACATCTATTTCGTCACTATGCCACTGGATAATAACACGATGGCTGATCCTTCCGATTCTCCCATAGCCATTGATTGCAACCTTTATCATATTATTTAGTATATACGGGATTTTTTTCTTTGACAAGAGGAGATTTTTATGAGAGAGTATAGTTATGTTTCAACAAAAAATATCAAAGGAATTTTTAGAAAAGGCTGCTTTGGTTATTATCCTGCTCCTTATCGCCGGAATTATATCCGGCGTAGTGATGCTTTTATCGAATAGGACTGCTATAAATCCACTAGTGATGCCTTCTCCGGTAGTTACTTCTTCGCCTGTTTCTGATATTAGAAAAGCTGTTTTGGGTGAGGATTTTCTGATAACTTTGCCCTCCAATCCTTCAACCGGATATTCATGGACAGCGGATTTTGATGAGAATTATTTATTTTTGAGAAGTAAGGATTTTGTCGCCGACAAAGTTAATCCGAAAACTGTCGGAGCTGGCGGGACAGAAGTTTTTACATTCGCTCCGATTAAAGCGGGAGAGACAATTATCACCATGGGCTATGGCAGGTCATGGGAAAGCAAGCAAAGTGAAACGAAAGTTTTTAGGTATGAAATAAAAGAAAAAACAGTGGTTGATGCTAGATGCGAGCAAAAAGCTAAATTTTTTAATAATCCAAAAGAGTGTGAAGTTGCTGCGATTGGTTTTGAGTTTGATTCAATCACAAAAAAATGTACTGTAAAATCTTCCGGTGAATGCGGAGTAGAAACGCCTTTTAACTCTTTGGAAGAATGCCAAAAGACTTGTGAGACAGGCGCGGTATCGGGGAATGAATTAAAATTTGAAACGATTATCAGAGATTATAACAGTAATCAAACAGCGCAAAATAATTATGTTATAAAAAGCGAGGCGGAGTGGATTCCGGTTTTGCAAAAAACTAATGCGGGATTGCCAGCGCCGATAGATTTTAATAAGGAAATTGTTATTGCTGTATTCCAGGGCGAAAAATCTACCGGTGGATATAGTATTGAAATACAAAAGATAATCGAAAATGAAAATAATATAGAAGTTTTTGTTAATGAAACATCTCCGGGGAAAAATTGCATGGTAACCCAGGCGTTTACAAGTCCGTTTCAAGTTGTAAAAGTTCAAAGGTCGGATAAAGAGGTTGTGTTTGAGACGGAAAAAGTGGTCACTGTGTGTGAGTGATTTTTTGGGGGGGTTAGATTTTTAGGATTTTTTCGAGAGGTGTGTATTTGAGACCTAAATCTTCGGCGACGGCCTTGTAGGTGCATTTTCCGTCAATTGTATTCACGCCTTTGGCAAGAGCGGGATCCTGCGCTACGGCTTTTGCTACACCTTTGTTAGCGAGATCCATAGCATATTTTATGGTAGCATTTGTCAAGGCAAGAGTGGACGTATGAGGCACAGCTCCGGGCATATTGGTAACACAGTAATGAATGACTCCGTCAACTTCATAAATAGGATCTTTGTGGCTTGTGGGCTTTGAGGTTTCTGTACTTCCTCCCTGGTCTATAGAAACGTCAACGATTACTGATCCTTTCTTCATCTTTTTGAGCATTTTCCGGGTTACAAGCTTGGGCGCTTTTGCGCCTGTAATAAGCACTCCGCTGACGATTAAATCTGCTTGTGTACTCGCGTTTTCTATCGCCAGGGGATGAGAAAATGCCGTATGAACTTTACCCATAAATATATCATCCAAATAACGCAGACTGG
>Ga0180732_1001917_pt1 | contig 11834 bp, 15 predicted proteins | sample KR11_01MetaG_FD_148674 | JGI IMG/M metagenome (GOLD analysis project Ga0180732, IMG submission 148674) | Groundwater microbial communities from the Olkiluoto Island deep subsurface site, Finland - KR11_0.1 MetaG | ecosystem: Environmental > Aquatic > Deep subsurface > Groundwater | place...
AAAGAGAATTTCCATACACGGCATATAAGTAATCACCCATGACATGGAGGCCCCGAATTTCACCGCCTTCACCACCAAGAGGCAACCAAGAAGTCAAACCAGGGGTATTCATTAAGGCAATAACGGTCTTGCCACCCTCTCTATCAATTACCGGATAGAGATTTTGACATATTTGGGCGTTTAGGTTTTTAGATCGACCCTCGTATGCTCCGCCTATGAATTTAATCTCTAGTACTGCCATTTTAATATCCGCTTAAATTTGATTCAAAAAAAACAGAGGTCTGTTCCATGTCAAAGTTAGAGGCGTTTTTTTTCATTTCTCTAGCTAAATAAAGGTTAGCTTGTGAGAAATTAACACCGAATTTAGGGGCAATTAAAACAGCCAAGTTCCAGGCAAGAGGCAACAACCATTCCTGCCCAAAATCAGCGTTATTAGTTAAAGCATCGACATCTTCAATCGCCAACCTGAAGATTACCTTGATATAATCCTGTACATCATTACAGGCAGGCCATATCTTAACCTTTATATTAATTTGCTGCGGATCGTAATAAATCTGGTTTGGAACGCCGGTTGTTGTTTTAGTCGAAAGCCGTGTATATTCATCAAGAGATATGATTTTCATTGGAATATCTGAACCACTTGCTCGATGTAGTCTGGCTTCGATTATTTCCAAAGGACGTGATATTAGAGTGGTATAGGTATAGACGTGGTTATCAACCGCCACATCGTCTGTTAGCACAGCGTCAAGGGTAATAACATTGGCCACAGGGTCCCCGTCCACCGTCGTCCATTGAAGCGAGTAATCGTCAAGTTCTACCCCAATATAGTCACCATCTAAAACGCCAGTGTCGTCATCAACTGTAATTGTCGCATCGCCAGAAGAGGCAGCTGTTGCTATTTCTGTTTTAACCCATGTTGTAGAACAATGGTCTCCAGTAGGGCCTACGCTGAAACTATATCCTTCATAGGAAAGAAACAGTGCGGCTTCCTTATTTCTCCATAACCCTATCCCCTCAGCCTGCCAATGTTTTATCATCATCTCGAGGCTACGAAGGCATGAAGCACCATCATGGGCAGTTAAAGTTTCGCCTGCCGCGATTGCACCTATTAGCTCCATCGCCTCGATAACAATCGCCGTCCCCGTAACGTTATAATCTACACTTCCAGAGGTAGCCATTAAGCACCTTTTTAATAATTGTTTATCGTCGGTAAATAAACTGTATTTCCACTATCTGCTGCACTCGGTAATAGCGTATTTAATTGAACCACCCCAGCCGCTGGGTCAGCCATTATAAAGGTATTGTGAACAGTGCCATCATTCAAAACAATCTGTATTGGATCGTATTGTTCGAGGCCAGAGGCAGAGGTTAAAGTAACAGAAGCCGCAAAAGATGATGCCCCCGCTGAAAGAGTCGTTTCGCCGTAGGTGTGTGGCGCTTCAGGTCTGGCAATAGGAACGGATTGGTCGTCTGGTATGCCTACAACAGATAGTTGAGGATGTTTTGGATCCCAACAGGTGTCGCAAACCCATAAACCAGTCCATTCCTCCCTGAGTTCATTGTCAAGATATTCTGCCCCGCAACGATCACAGACCATCTTATATCTGCCAGGGTAAAACGGCATTTTTAGTCTTTAAGCCGAACCGTCAAGGTAATGTCGTATGAATCTCCACTAGTTGCATTTGCAGTTGTGAAAATTATATCTCCAGTCCCGCCTTCGTTTTGTGCGGTTATTCCTCCAACATCGCGGTAATCAAAACACCCAGAGTTAGAATCTGCGCCAACACCAGCGTTCAGAATAGCCACCGGTTCATCTGGTGTGGTATCGAAGGCAATCGTTACGCCTATCCCATGAATGGTGTAATCAATCTTTTCCAAGACAAGTTTTGATGGGATGTTCCCTGAACTAGTCTTTAGGTCTTGCCTAACGACCTTATGAACAGCCGTCTCCCCTGTTCCATCTGAACTGCATAGAAACTTGATTGTGTGGCGTCTATGCCCGACTTTATCGTTAGGATAATACCCGTCAAAATTAGGCGGGTATATCCATTTTGAAGTTACAGTATCAGCCATGATTATAACCTATTACCTTTCTTTAGCGACAAAGAGATAATCAACTAAAAGCTGATGAATCTTTGCTTCGCCTGATTTAAGATAAAAACATGGGCCGATAACCGATACAGGAATTGCGCTAGGCGTTAAGGCCCCAGAAGCCGCCCCATTAACATAGGTGTAAATATCTGTGCCATCATAATATATGGTCATAATGTACCAGGTAGCGGTAACATACGTGGCCTTAACTGTGACGTTATCAAAGACATCGTCCTCTCCGCAAATAACATCAATATCTGTATCTGCATCAGGGCTATACCAGCCAATACCATCATCAAAGGTCCTCGCCGTACCGTCTGTTGCGAACCAATTTGCGCCTGCTTGAGAGGTTGCCAGCCCAATAAAAAACTCGTTTTGTTCAACGTTACCAGCGGTATGGGTAATCTCAAATCTAGTTTCCATAAGAAACTTTTTCCCAGAAGTCAAAACCCATCCAGGCGATGTAGTTTGAACTATAACGCTTTCATTGTCTGCGGCTGTTGTTATAATTTTAAGACAGCCATTAGGCGAATCAGAATCAGTTATTATCGAGGCCGTCCCGTTAGTCGAAGCGGTTACGGTCAATCCATTCTCAGTTACAGTGGTATTGCCAATAGAAGCTGTGTTAAATAGAGGGCCAACGAAGTCCTCCATATACATCAGCCATTTGGTAGGGTCAGGAAGCTCGAACGCCCCCAATGGGTCTGCAGAAGAAAGTGTAGAAATCCCGTGTAAAAATCTTTTTGGTGCCATTTTATACTCCTAAGAACGTCTGGTATTAAACAGACGCTCGGTTTTGTGAGCGTTCTTAGAAGCAAGAACTTGCTCGACTGTATTGACTTTGACTGGCGTTATATCCCAATCTTTTTCAACTCCATAAATCAAGTTTAATAGTTTATGAAGTTTGTTTCTGTCATTTAAATCCTCTGTTTTTAAAGTGATAATTGAACAGGGATAGAACTTTTTAGCCTCAGTTTCCAAGAATCTATACCTTTTAACTGTCTTAGCGATTGCATCTTTGCTACATTCTTCTGAATCAAAAGGGTAGCCATAAAACCCACCAAGATTAATTTTGTCTCTAATCTCGCTTTTATAGCTCCAGAAAGATTCGATAACTTCATCATCATCTCTGACAATGTTAATCGCCTTGGCATTTTTATATTTTCTTAAAATTCTATCAAGGTAATGTATCCAGTAAAAGGCGATGTCGCCTATAACTGCGCTGTTCCTGGAAGCAAAAGCCTCAAGTTGTTTTTCACTATCGGTAAAAAGAGGATACCAGCCAAGGGCAACGCCTTCATGTGTTACATCAAAGCCTTCTTGTTTGTTAAGGAACTGAGCCAGGCTTTTAGTCCCGCATCGCCCAGTTCCGTATCCGATAACAAATCGTTTCAATTATAATGCTCCGCCGGCTCCAACAACCGCAGCGCCGGTAGCATCAAGAGGTGTCCACCACATATGGAAAACCAATGTTCCATCTAAAAGTGCCGAACCACCCACTGTGTATCCAACATCTGCTCCCTGTAAAACTACGAAGTCAAGTAGGGCAGAACTGGAAGCCACGGGGGAAACATCCGCTGGGCTATTATCCATCCAAAATTCCCCAGCATCGAGTTGGTTCGCAGCCCCAGCACCCGCAGCCGAAGTGGAAGCGATCATCGCTGCTACAGAAATTTCGTCACCCAAGGTAAGGGTGGCCGCATCTGCCGCATCGGTAAGGGTTTCAGTACATTCAACCATCACTTTCAACCGAATATTGCCAGTTACAGTTAAAATTTCATGTGCAGCTTGGGTATTCCACGTCGCACTGGTTAAATCAACAGAAAGGGCAATATAATTCGGATTATCGTATGAAGGATCGGCAGCCGCTTCTAGTGCTTCAAGCCGTTCAAAGACTGACCCATCTTCGTTCGGGACTATGGTAGATGTATCCATTGCATTATTGGCGTCATTGACTCCGATCATTCCAGCTATCCCTGTGGCCGTATCGGCTACGGTAGTACCGTTTGTGCCAATAGCGTCTATTAACGACTTGTTAGCCGCCAAGGCTGTCCCAGTTGCAAAGTCGCCATCGCCATCAGCGATATATTTGCTTAATGTTTCAAGAAATGAAAAAAGGTTGTCATCAAAAACTGCTCCGCCATCACCACTGAAAAAGTTTCCATTAGCTTCAGTGGAATTTAAAGCTGAATATAAATTATTGCCGGTACCATCCTCTTCGTACCCATCGGCGGCAGCGGCTGCCACAATGCCCAAGGCTAAAGAAATCGCATCAATACGAGATTGTAAGTCAGCGGCGTTTATATCACCTGTCTGGGTAACACCAGTGCCATTATTTCCGAGAATATCAACAAGCGACATATTGGTTCCAGGCTCAGCTCCACCAGTCCCATTACGAACAGCATCCCATATATCACGCAGAACTTCAGCAAGAGAAACGGTATCTCCAGGAGCAGCCGCAGCAGGCCAGGTTACAAAGCCAGCGCCTTCAAGCATATCCCAAATAGAAACATCGCCCATCTCGGTGTCTGTGCCAATTTTACCATGAATGCTGTCGGTAGTGGTAGAGTTGACCGCACCAATGCTTCCAACCCCAGCACCCGCCAAGACAACTGGAATCGCCGTGCTGTCGGCTGTAGCGTCTCCGTCCCAAAGAACGTTGCTCATTGTTAAAGAACCAGGATCAACAGCCGTGCCTTGGGCATCAGTACGTACTAAAGTATTTCTGATTGAGCCACGTGCCGTTGAGGTGAACTCAATAGCGTGCTCCCCGTTGGTAGCATTAGTGATAATGCAATTATCAATTAAAACTTCGGTGTCGGCTGTATCTGACCAAATGGCAGAGACAAAAAACTCACCTTCAATTACCGAATTGAGAACACGAAGGCGATTGTTTACGCCATTTCCTGCTTCGAGAAAATGATCTAAGTCGCCTGCGGTTACACCCAACTGACGAACCAACACACCATCAATAGTTACATCATCGGCCCCAGTTGCGAGGTCAATAATGTCGGCAAACTCATAAGTCGCTGTGCCTGGTTCTGGTACCTCGCAATTAATTAAGGAGAAGCCATCGCCTGCCGTCTCAACACTAATCCCCATTGCAACATTTGAAATACCTGCAACGAATCGAAAATTTGAAACGGTAACATTCGCTGCTCCAATAACAAGCTCGCCTGCGGTAGCAGTGTAGGTAAGGGTTGGTCTATCATCGCCAGAACCAAGCCCCATAATATGGACACCAGCGACATCAGCATCTATGGCATCAGCTAGTGCCAGGTTTTCAGCATGACCAGCTTTTACAAGGATAACATCCCCGTTATTAGCAGTACACCTGCCAATGGCATAGTCAATCGTGGCCCAAGATCTATCAAATGTCCCTTGGTTACCATCTGACCCAGTTCCGGAATCTACCCACCAGACATTACCCGAATAGGTATTAAGAATAGGAACATTATCAATGGTCACACCATTAGGAAAAAGGTTATAATTTGACGGGTTATTTGCCGCCAACCCTATCCCAAAAGATAGAGAGACCGCTAATACACAAGTAATCAGAAATTTAGAAAACTTATTCATTTTAGCGATTCTCCTTTATACCCCTTCAGACCCGTAAAGTTGTCTGAAGTCTGACCAGCCGAAGCTATAACGATCATAAGACTTGGCCTTGGCGTTGTCAGTGTCGAAGTCATTATCACGTTTAAGATCGAACTTATCTCTCTGATAACACTTCATGCCTTCTGGACAATTCGTCCTGATAAAAAAGGCATCTGTATCAGTTAGATAATGGTTGACCTTAATCCCTTCTGGGAAGGCGTTGGTAGCTTTCAATACGTTGATTGCATTGTTAGCTGTCCCTGGCGTTAGTACGCTTTTCATTATCCGGTTTGCTTCATAATAGAGGTCAACTGGTATAATTAGCGTCCTGGCTTTCAGCATAATTTGAAGGCCGTTGTAATCTGTGGCTTTCATCAGTTGGATGTTTAAATCTTCCAGCACAGCTTCAGAAATGTCCGCCGCTGGATTCAATGCGTTGCTCTGGCTACCAGCCGCAGAAGGATGGTCAGTAACGCACAAAGCCTTGCCGTCTCCGCCTGTATAGCTTGTATCAAAAGCTAGATTATACACAGTCGCGGCAATCGTTTCTTTAGTTTGTCTCATGGAAAACCCAAGACTTCTTGCTCTGGCGCTCGCAACCTTCTCGTAAAGGTTATCCTTCAATTCTTCATAAGTTACGATAAATCCAAGCGAATAAGCAACGTGGGTATAACGAGAAACCGGCCCTTGTGCCCTACCAACAAAGGTTGTTGGCGTATTTTCTCTTTTCACTTGGGCAAGCCCATAACCGTGTTGCTCTACGTCTTCTTCCCAAGCCTGGGTTGAAGTCATAACATCAAATAATTGCCTATACTCTTCTGGCTCTTGACCATACCCAACACCAAACCAGACTTTTACGCCCGGCCATAAAGATTTTGGGTGGTTACCAGTTGTTTCAGGTGCTCCTGGCATTGTATTCTCCTTATTATGTAGCTGTTACGCCAAGATAGCGTCCACCAGCGTTAGTCATTGTATTAATCAAAACTTCCCAAACAGCGTAATCGGCTAGCTCATTCCCTGGAATGTCTGCCAATCCAAGGATGAAAAGCGGGGCAGTTTGGTCGGCGGCAGGAGTACTCGTATCCATAACCCAAGCCGAAAGGCCGGTCACTGTGCTTCCTGAACCAGCGGTTAGGGTTGCATTCTGCCCGACATACACCTTGCTTGGCGTGCCAGCACCATCATCTCTAATTTGAAAAACTACGTTTTCGTCTATAACAATATTAGCCCATCCTTCTGTTGAAGCAGGACTATATATCTGCTCTAAAGTTGTGGCAGGTCTTGGTTCAAAAGATACAATTACACCATTTAACATAGATGCAGCTGTGCCAGCAGCGATCTTAATAGAAGGATATTTGGCTGTAGTATCCTTATAATCCAATTCTGAAGCCCATGTAACCGGATCTCCAATAAAAAGAGCGGCAGCATAGCTTGCGTGTATATATGCCCTTATAGTTCCGCCACCGTTCCACGGCGAACCGTCCTTATATCTCACAGGGCGTAACCCAAAGGGGGTAGTAATGTTCGACATTTTTTAAGTCTCCTTTAAAATAATTGTTTATCCATTCTCACTAGTATTTTCAGTAATCGTTATGCCTGTATCTGGGGTATATCTATGTGCTTTCCCAATTTGGGATTGATACCCGCCATCGTATATTTGGTTCATTACCTGTTTTATTCTTTGTTGCTTTGCCTTTTTATCTTCGTTAAAAAACTGTTCTGGTATTTCCATCAAGACACCCTTAATTTCAGACCCATCTTCGTTAGAACCAACAGAAACAGACTCAAACTCTTTTACAATTCGCCACCCTGCGGCTTCAGCCCGATTTATCCGGCCTGGCTCTTTTCGCCAGTTACCATTAAAAAACCTGCGCTTGTAGCCTGGCCTGCCATCCGCATGTAACTTATACCTTGGTGACCCAAATGGAATTCTTTCAGTACGTGGGGTTTCATCTTCTTCCGCCCTGGGGTTCTTTTTGACACACGACATGTGGTGTCCACGTAATCCCAATTCTTGCTCAAATTCCTTACCGCAAATATCGCATTTAAACATGATCTTTATCCTTCATAATATAGTTTTACCCAATTTTCCTGGGTGCATAGTCCCTGTTCCACAAGTTTATTACACTGAGCCTTAGCGTCTGGAGGTAAGTTGGCATAATTTTGTTTGTTGCTTGACGCACCAACATTGCCTCTGGTCTGCCCTTCATCAACAAGACTGCCCGCTTCACGGTTAGGGTTGGTGAATTTATGTGGCATTTCCTTTTTAACTTGGGCTTCGGTCTCAGCTAACAGTGCTGGGAATGTAATGTTAGGGTTCTGCTTTTTAATTCTACCGGCAGTTGCATCGGCCACAGCTTTTAAAAACTCATCGGTTTCATACCAAGTATTTTGTTTCGCCCATTCGACATATTCAGGCGGTGGGGAGTCAACCTGGGGTTGTGCGGGCTTAGTCTCGATGGCTACCGGTTGAAAAGGTGGCGTCAACTTCTCTTTTTTTGCCTCTAACTCGTCAAAGGCCTCCACATCACCTATTCCCGCCGCCTGACGTTGTTGGTCAAGAATATCTTGCTTAGCTTTTTGATAAGCCATCTGAGCAGTCTTTTCAGACATTTTCGATAGACGGTCTATTTCTTCTTGCCTCTTCTTTTCTCTCTCTGTAAGTGTTGAAACAGTAATTTTTAAGTTTTCAACTTCTTCCTCATATTTTCTGTTCTGAGCCTTTAAAAAAGGCATAAAGGTTTCCCCCCGCTTAATAAACTCATCCGGCGGAGTCCAATTATCTGGGTCTCCCTTCCACTCTTCAATAGGGATATGCCCCATGCTTTTAGCCTTTTCAACTATCTCTTCAGAATATTCTTCATTACCCGGCATTTTCTTCACCTTTTTTGCTTCTATCTATAGCAATAATATCTTTGTCGTTAATCGCCCTAACGATCCTCCTGGCCCCGTCTATCTTCACGTTAAGAATAACCCCTGCATAGCTATTAAAGATAACCCTGTCACCTATTTGCGGCTTTGGGTCTAGCAAGTTAGACCAGAACCCTTCGTTGAACGCCTTTAGCACGCCTCTATCTGCCTGGTATTCCTGTCTTTCCTTTGTGTATTCAGGGATATAAATTCCACCACTGCTTTTATCATCGGGTTTATCCACCAGAATTAAGGCTTTAAATTCCACTGGAATAATTCCTTGAAAATCATTAACTTTCATTTTTTCCTTTTTTTAAGTTAATAAAAAAGCCCTGCTAAACCATTTCTGGCTCAACAGGGCTTCTAATTGTTTGAGTGTCCCTATTTAAAGATTATTTTTTATAGACGATGGTAGGATTTGAACCTACATGAAAGGTCTCACGACTACTTTCTTTCTGACGACTAACAGTTTATAGCCACGGGCATCTTTTTGTTAGTCTCCCGGGCAGAATCAGATTTAACGTATACCGTTCCGCCACATCTTCTATAAATTTAATTTTTAGTCTGTTTTTGTAACTGTTTCTTCTTTTTTAATACTTGAAACCCCACCTTTAAAAAAGTTAATAGTGATACTGCCTGTTTTATAATTTTTAATCCAATTTTTTATTAAGGTCAATATCCAGTTAGGTATCATTATTATTCCTTTGGCGGCAATAAATCCTCATAAGTTGTTTTAAGCAAATCGTCAATCTCCTTATATCTACCAACGGCAATAGCGTTTTCGCCTGGCAATAATGCCCCGCCTTCTGCCAGTTTAGTGGCGATTAAGTCTTTACGTTCCGCTAACACCTGGAAGACCTCCTTGGTTACCTTGCTCCGAAGCCATTTTTGGAACTGTTCCTTGGTTATTTCCACTTTGATTCCCTTTCATTTCCTGAACTTTTAACTTTCGTTCGTGCATAATGACATCAATTTGTTTTTTATATCGCTCAAGTTGCGGCCCAATCTCATAAGACTCAGCCCTGGCAATAGATTCTATCGACTGGGCAATCGTTTTTTGAATTTTAGCATCTATCTCCTCCGACTCAAACTCAAACTTCATCACGTCAAACATGAATTTTTTTCTTTCAAGTTCAAGTTGCGCCTGTTTTAACATAATCTCAGGCGGAGGCGGCGGCGGAGGCGGCGGTGTCAAAATTTTCTCTATATCAGGAATTTGCGCAGCCTCCAATATCCTCTTATTTATCTCCTGATCGTTCAACCCACGGCCCTGTAACTCCATTAAAAACTGTGCTTTAGTTAATTTCTGCGCATTTGACGTCTCGTTCGGATCGGCAACAGGGATTACATCGCATGTCTCCTTATTATAATCGTTTAAATAAATCGTCATCGGCGTATCTGTGTCCAATATCCTAAAATATTCTTCTGGATTCAAAAACTCGCTGTTTAGCATGAATAATTTGCCATATTCTTGCTTGAAAGAACGATATAGACGCTTGTGAATAGCCGAAAAAACCTTTAACCCCTGTTCTATCCGGGCCAAAGTGGTTGTTGGCCTTTCATTGGCATTGCTTTGTTCACCACTGAACAATTCAGTAACCGATGATAACCTATCTCCTGCTGAAATTAAAAAACTCAGGAGATTAAACATTACTGTTGACGGTTCTTTAGTAGGCAAGAGCATAAGGTTTTTACGAATATCATCACCCGTAAATCCAACTCGTTTCCATTCACCAGGTTCAAATACGAGCTTCCCGCCACCTCGGCCTCTGCCTAACTGTAATCCATTTCCCATAAAACCAGCCTGTAAATTGCTCAACGTCCCTGCATCTAAAAGTTGCCTCAACGCTGTGTTGACACTTTGGTTTATAGGAGAAAGAAAACTACCAAATCCCCAGTCATAAATAGACCCATCCGGAGAAGGCATAAAAGGAAATTTAGTATAAAATTCTGTTGGTTTTATCCGGCTTATTTTTTTATTAACCCTCTCAATATCCTTTTCTTTAAACCTTGGGATAATCCTAACTAATTGACCAGTATCTTTATGCAGCGTTGAAATATATGGCTCTTTATAACCATCGCCATCTAAATCGTGGTAGGTATGTTGTTCAATAAATAAATGCGGAGCATCAGGATCATATCCAGAGGTCTCTTCGTTCTCACCTTTAGTCTCAGTTGGGATGCTATCGGTAATCTTTATGTCCCTAAAAACACCATTCCTTTGACGTTCAAGAATCTCATTGGGATATAAATAAAACTTTTCTGTTATCCTCGGCACCGTGGACATGCTTTTAGCATAATAATTGATAACAATGTCCTGTGGAGACCGATATTCGCTAACATTTCGCTTTAAAACTTTAGAAAACCATGTCTTTTTGAAACAAACCCCCAAAATTGGTAAAACAGTCAGCAGTTTATCTGTTTCTTCTTCCCATTCTTCCATCTCTTGGAGACACTGATAGCTCATGTGTTCGCTAACTCGTTGAGCTATACCGGCCTTTAACCCCGTTGGGTCAGAGCCAATCACCCTACCCTTGACAACATTCGTCCCTTGCACAAAGTTCGGATACGCCCTAGCCGCAAATTGGATCGAAGCAGTCGCTATCATAGGATAAATTACCGAAGCCGCATTCTTAAATGGAAAACTTTTTTCTTTATGAACCAAAATTGCTAACTCAAGAGCTTCTTTCATCTTCTTTTCCCATGCCGCACGACTCTCTATATCAACCTCATATCCATTGATTATGGCCTGTTGAAGCTCCCCAAGCTGATCGTCATCGAGTTTGTCAGCAATGTTATCCTTAAATTTTAATAATTGTTCTATATCAGCCATGTTTAATGTCCAGTTGTCTCTACCTTCTGACCAACCCGAAGTCCACATCCCCTACAGATAAAGACCTTGCTTTCTATGTTGATTTCCTGACCAGTCTTATTACCGTCAGCAAATTTAGAAATCTTACCCAATCGCCAGGCAATGTCAAAAAATTCATATTGACAACTTTCGCACTTCATAAAAACTGTCTGTGATAAATCTATTGGTGGCCGTTGGACTTTAATAGGGTTTAATTTTGGCATATTACCCATGTTTAACGCTACTCTCCCATAACTTTTTGATCGTTATCACTACCTTTATTTTTCCCCCTTCAATACCCAGTTAATGCGTCTCGTCCAGAATTGTCAAGAAAATTATCCACATAACCACTACCTTCCATATTCTCATCCTCCATATCAACATA
>Ga0180732_1001918_pt1 | contig 11830 bp, 12 predicted proteins | sample KR11_01MetaG_FD_148674 | JGI IMG/M metagenome (GOLD analysis project Ga0180732, IMG submission 148674) | Groundwater microbial communities from the Olkiluoto Island deep subsurface site, Finland - KR11_0.1 MetaG | ecosystem: Environmental > Aquatic > Deep subsurface > Groundwater | place...
TCGGACGGTCCCTCGCGGTTCCGCCCTTGCCTTCGGCTAGTACTTGTGTCAATGTACAAAGGCATTGACAGGATTCATGTACAGGGGACTTTCACCCCATTAGTTCACGCCCGTGCCGGGCGTACACCAGGCAAATGCAGCCGACGCAAAAAGCCGCGCGACTGATTAGCGGCGTTGGGCATGGGAAATCGCTTTTGATCTCTTAAAAAAACCTTGACATGTATATTGATGTAATATACACTCTAAATCAATGGAAAAAATATTTGAACAATTTTTAGGCTTCCAATGGGATGTAGGGAATATAAATAAAAACTTCCTCAAGCATAATGTTGAAAACTGGGAATGCGAACAGGTGTTTTTTAATAGGCCTCTTTTTGTCCTTGATGATCCAAAGCATTCTGTTTCTGAAAACCGATGGGCTGCTTTTGGGAAAACGGACACAGATCGTTTTCTTGTCATTGTATTTACCAAGAGGAATAACCTAATCAGAATAATCTCTGCCAGGGATATGAATAAAAGAGAGAGGAAATTTTATGATGAAAAAGAATAAAACTATTCCAGACTTTAAAAATGAAGACGAGGAGAGAGAATTCTGGGCAAATCATTCTCCTCTTGATTATTTTGATATTAAAGATTTCAAGAGGGCTTCTTTTCCCAAACTAAAGCCATCGGTAAAGTCGATTTCAATTCGACTTCCGGAGGATATGCTTGCGGAACTAAAGACCCTTGCGAATAAAAAGGATATCCCTTACCAAAGCTTGGCAAAAATTTACCTTTCCAGACAAATTTCTTTAGAGCGTGGATCGCAGGATATGGCCTTAAAAAATAGGGAGCAGAAGGTTCATGCCCAACATCAGCATGAACAAGGACGCTCATAAATTCGCGTCTGTTATGCTGGGCGTTGGCCGGGAAGAATGGAAAATCTAATGGGAAAGCAACAGAAACTCAAGACACAACGTCGCGTGGAACGGAAGGCAATAGCCCCACCTTCTCTGTCGTGGCAGGACGAGGAAGGCATTCATTTCATTGCTCCTGGCGTACCCCCGCCGGGGTTCAAGGAGAAGCTAAACGAGAACTTCCAGAAAAGGATCCGGAGGAGCGTCGCTACCGTCAAGCCGAAATAAAGACAAGTCGTTGACCCTTTACCGGATACCAAAACAGATAGGAGACTGTCCATGAAATACCGCAAGCAAGAAGCAAAAGAGTACGCCAAGACGGTTTTGAAGGGCGTCTGGACTGCGCTGCCTTACAACTTTACCTCGGATGACCGACTGGATGAAGCCGGAATAGCCGCCAATCTGGAACACTGCATTTCAAAACTGCATGTCGAAGGGCATTACTGCTCGGGCAACGTTGCCGAGTTCTGGTCTCTGACCAACGAAGAACGCATGCGCGCTCACGAGATCAACTTTGAAACGGCCAGAGGGCGGATTCCGCTGATCGCCGGCTGTCATCACCAGAATCCGTATGAAGCGGCGGCGCTGGCCAAACATGCGCAGGCCACGGGTTTCGATTTCGTGATCATCCTGACGCCTTACATTGCCGTACGCAGCGACGACGCCGTGTACGAATACTACCGGTTTGTCGCGGAACGCGTCGACATCGGCATCATCCTGTTCAATATTCCGCAGACATATTACCCGATATCGGAGCGCCTTGCCAAACGGCTCGCCACGATCCCCAATATCTGCGGTTTCAAGCAGGCCGGGCCTGCGCCGACGGCAACGATTTTACTGCGCGAGGCGATCGGCAAGGAACTGGTTGTCAGCGTGGCCGACGAAACACCGTGGCTATACAACCTGAGCATTATGGGTGACCGATGGCTGCTGAATTACTGCCCTCATCTTTATCAGGTGCCGGGTTATCTGCCTGTGCGTGATTATACCCAGGCAGCCCTGGCCGGCGACATGACCCTCGCCGCGGAGATTTCGCGGGCCGTAAATCCGCTGCGAGCGCTGCACGCGAAATGGATTACCGGTTACGGACGCCCGACGGGCGGCGTCCCTTCGGCCGAAATGAAATACTGGATGGAACTCATCGGTATGGTCGGCGGTCCTGTTCGTCCGCCGTGCCTTGAGATGAGTGAGGAAGCCAAGAAGCAGCTGCGCGCCGATCTCGAGGCAACAGGACTTCCGGCAAAGGCCATAGCCGGCGCGACAGAAGGCCCAAAGTGACACGATGGACCACACGAAAGAGAAATCCCGACGTTTGGCAAAGGCGAAATGGGAGCCGCTTTTTAGGAAGGAGTGATCTGCTGTGGGGACGGTCTCTGTGACAGATATGAGGATAGGTAAATGAGAATCAGATTTGTCCTTGGTTTACTCATCATTATGGGCTTGTTTCCGTTCCCCCTGATTGCGGGAGCCGATTCACCGGAAACCTCATTCGCTCAAAAAAGAAAGCAGATGGTGGAGAACCAGATAAAGGCCAGGGGCATTAAGGATCTGCGCGTATTGGATGCGATGCTGAAGGTGAAAAGACATCGCTTTGTCCCTTCTCATATCAGGCATTTGGCGTATGAAGACTATCCCCTGTCTATCGGTGAGGGGCAGACCATCTCACAGCCTTACATTGTGGCTCTGATGACAGAGCTACTGTCGCTAAAGGGCACGGAAAAGGTTCTGGAGATAGGCACCGGCTCGGGATACCAGGCTGCAATTTTAGCGGAATTGGCCGGAGAGGTTTACACCATAGAGATATTCGAGTCGTTGGCACGACAGTCGGAAGGGCTGCTGAAAGAGCTCCATTATAAAAACATCAGGGTAAAATTTGGCGATGGGTTTTTGGGCTGGCCGGAACGCTCCCCCTTTGATGGAATTATCGTCACCTGTGCCCCGGAAAAGATCCCCCCGCCTTTGTTGGAGCAATTGGCGGAAGGCGGCAGACTGGTTATCCCCGTGGGGAAATATCGGCAGGATTTGAAATTACTGCGGAAGATAAAAAACAGGATCAAAGAAGAGGATGTTATCCCCGTGAGGTTTGTTCCCATGCTGAGAGGCAAGTGAACCGGAGGTCGCCGAGGATATTATATAGTTCCATCGGACGACACCTTGAACCCCGAAAAGGGCGCATGCTTCCCCGGGAATTCTTCATTCTGGGCTAACCATTAGCGAAGGACGGACCCTGCTATGAACTCAAAATCGCCGCGTGACTTTTGACGAGAGCATCAACAATGGGTCCTCTCGTTTGTCAAGGGGTTTTTCGTATGACGTTGCGCCGAATTAGATGACGACTTACCTCAAAGGCGAAGGCGGCAAAGCGGCCGTCGTGGCTGAGGCTGATATCCACAGCGAGCGGTTGCCCCCGGCGAAGCACGAACGGTGCTCCGGGACCCAGCGGTTCCTTCCCGATCGAAAGCTCCCCTAAAGGACAATCCAGACAGCGGGAGATCTCGCTCAGGAGTTGTCTGCGGACAAAAGCGGAGACTTCCCCTGCGTCTTCACCGACATCCATGCGGTCCACACGCTGAAAAATCCTGTCGAGATTGCCTTCCGTTGCGGCCGACACGGCATGGACATAGTCATCCGTCACGACGATCCGCAGGGCCAGTTCGCCCCGGGGAGTGATCGCCCGGCCGGCGAGGCACGTTTCGGATACCCCCGAAGGATCAGTGGCTCTGCATCGATTTTGGCCGATGGTGATGACTGGGCCGGCTGATTTCCCGGCACTGTTTGCTGTCTTGCATTCATTCCCCGCATCGAGAAGGATCTCATATCGCCGGGGAGTCGAGCAGGCTGTCGGCTCGCCTCGACTGACAACCTTGAAGGCCGCCTCCTTCGCCGCCCAGAGCGCCCAGAGAAGCTTGTCGGGGCACGCCGCTCCGGCGATCCGGTCGCGTTCTTTCCCGATGAAGACGCGGTCGAGAAAGCGATTATCCTTGCTCTTCCCTTGATTTTCCGGGTGTTTCAGATCGACAACGTCGTTACCCACGGGAGGCAAAGTATTCCTCCTCCATCCCAGCCAGATGCTCGACTATCCGACGTGCATACTCACGCTGGAGCCGGAGTCCCGCGCCATCCATACTGCTGGGATCGAAGACCTTCACATTCATGGTAAAGCGCTCACCCAAGCGGGGCATCGACCCGAATGTTTCCTGGCCATCGCCCCGCAGGTAGACGAGCATCACCCTGCAGCCGGGACATTCATCGAGAAAGCGTCCCACACCGTAAGAGAAATTCTCCCTGTCTACCCGTCCTGTCCTCGACCGGCGCCCTTCCGGAAAGACCAGCAGGCTCTGCCGCAATCCAAGAACGCTGCGACATTTATCAAAGAGCCGTTGGAGCTCTTCGCGGCTCCCTCCCCGGTTGACGGGCAGGCACTTGCCCAGATAGCACAGCACGGCGAGAAAAGGATTCCTCTGGAAATTGTCCCGCTCCGGAAGGTTCCAGGGAACCCTCTTAAAACGGCAGATGTGACCGGAAAGCGACGCCATCCCGTAGCTGATCAGGACCGAATCGATCATGGTCAGGTGGTTCGGGCATATGAGCCAGGGCCCTTCGTGCTCCCCATGCAGCCGGGCAACCTCGCTCCGGACCCGTTCCAGATCCCTGATCCGGTAACCCCTCATCCGGATCGCCACGAAAATGAGCGGTACGGTGATGACAACGGCCAGGCGCCCCAGAAGATACTGCAGACTGAGGAGGAAAAGGTCGCACTTTTCCATGTTCCTTTTTAAGCAGCCTTCTGCTGGATCAGTGTCACGGCATCCCCGATCGTCGCGATCCGGTCGGCTTCGTCATCGTCGATCGTGGCCCCGAACACATCCTCGCACTTGATGATGATGTCGACGAGCCGGGCGGAGTTGACCTTCAAGTCTTTGAGGATGTGGGTCTCCGTCGTCGCCTTCTCTAACAGTGAGGCATCCTTTACATATCCCCTCAGAATTTCGATAACCTTCTTTGTAATCTGTTCTTCGCTCATAATATATCCTCCTTACATTCTTTCTTTTTTTCGTTGATTATCCTGTTTCCCATTTCTTAAAAATCACACAACTGTTCACGTCGCCGAAACCGAAGCCGGCCTTGGCGACGACTTTGAGATCGGGGTGTTCGATAGCCGTCTGCGGAACACTTTTGGCAAAAGGGACGATCTCGGGATGAAGATCCTCGCAGTTGAGCGAGGGGTGGACGAAACCCCGATAAATCTGAAGGACGGAGGCCACACATTCGATCGCTCCCGCGGCACCCAGGCAGTGGCCGATCATCGATTTGGTCGAGTTGATGTAAGGAAACGCCTCCGGAGGCCGCCCCAAGGCGACTGACCAGTTCTTCACCTCCACCGGATCGGCGTAAGTCGCCGTCAGGTGGCCGTTGATTGCGTCGATCTGCCTTGCGTCTGTCTCCGCGTCGGCCAGGGCGCCGTGGATGCAGCGTCTCACCCCTTCCGGATTCGGCGCAGTGATCGTGCCCCCCATCCGGTGGCCGCCGCAGTTGACCATCCCGCCCGAGACCTCCGCATAGATCCGCACCTCGCGGGCAAGGGCCGATTCCAGTTCCTCAAGAAGGAGGATGGCGCCTCCCGCCCCGGGGACGAAACCGGAGGCGCTCGCGCTCATCGGTCGGGAGGCTTGCTCAGGCCGATCGTTGAACTTCCGGCAGATCACCCGCATCGCATCGAAGCCGGCCCAGATGTAAGGCGACGCCCCTTCCGACCCCCCGGCCAGCATCCGCGTCGCCAGTCCGTTCCGGATACGATCCGCCGCCATGATGACCGCCTCGTTTCCCGTGCTGCACGCCGAAGAGTTCGACGTCACCTGGTTGCCCAGGGCAAGCAGGCCGGCGATCAGGGCGCTCGTCCCGCTGTTCATCACCTGCTCGACCACCCGGCTTCCCATCCGCCGGACATTTCCCGCGTTGACCATCGGCACCAGCGTTCGGGAGATAGTGTCCATGCCGCCTATGCCGGAGCCGGCGATGACGCCGGTCTCCCAGTCCACGCGATCGTCCTCGGCCTCGGGGACGTCAAAACCGGCGTCCTTCCAGGCGTCCACAGCCGCCACGGAGGCGTAGCCGATGTTTTCGTTGAAAGACAGGAGTTTTTCGCGATCAAAATAGCTGCTGCGGACGGCCTCAAAATCCTGCGGCACCCCCCCCACCTGGCAGCCGAAATTCAGGGTCTCAAGTTCCGGTATATGCCTAATCCCCGAGATCCCTTCCCGGAGGGCCCGTTCGAATGCCGCAAGCCCGTGGCCGTTTGGCGCAACCACCCCCATCCCCGTAATCACCACCCTACGCTTCATTGGCCCGCTTCCTCCGTGACACGTCCCTCCTGCCGTACCGAAAACTGCACCCGCGGAACCCCTTTCCCGGCTAAAGTGCCCGAACAAACCTCTTCGCCGTTCGGCCTCGCCATGGAGATGTCGACCTTGAGCTGGTTGCCGCGGAAATAGACCTTCTTTCCCGTAACCGTCACGCGTTCGCCGGGACTGACGACACCGGTGAACTCCACGTTTTCCGCCAATGTAAACAGGGTAATCGGATCCTCGATCCCCTTTTGTTTCTCCCCCGGGAGCATCGACAGATAGAGGCCGAACGCCACCACCCCCGTCTGGGCCATTGTCTCGATGAGAATAACGCCCGGAGTGATGGGAAGTCCGGGGAAATGGCCCCGGTAGAAGTATTCATCGCTCCGGAACCGGTAGACGCCGACGATGTGTTCCTCGTCCAGCGCCAGGATATCATCGATGAACCGGAAGGGGGGCTGCTGGGGCACCATCGAAAGGACGCGTTCCCTCGTCAAGCGATCAGCCTCCATACATCCCTCCGTTGACATGGATCACCGTGCCGGTGATGTAAGATCCCGCTATAGCCAGAAAGCCGACCACCTCCGCGACCTCCTCGGGCCGCCCCATCCGGCCGAGGGGAATCCGTCCGAGGATCTCCGTCTGAATCTCCGCGGGCAGATCGGCTGTCATTTTCGTTGCGATAAAACCGGGGGCAACGGAATTGACCAGGATGTCCCTCCCTTTAAGCTCGTGGGCGAGCGATTTTGTCAAGGCATCCAATGCCGCCTTCTCCATGGCGTAAGGAATCTGGCCGCTGTTTCCCGTGTGGCCGATGACGCTCGTTATGTTGATGATCCGGCCGCTGCCCCTGCGGAGCATGAAGTGGCGGAGGATCCTTTTCGTGAGATACCAGGCGCCCCGGAGTGCCGAACGCTGCGCATCGAACTGCTCGATCCTCATTCGCTGCATGTCGGCGTCAATGGACACCCCGGCGTTGTTCACCAGGACGTCAACCCGATCCGTTTCCTTTTTGATCTGCTCCGTCATTGCCTCCACCTGCCCGACATCGGCCAGATCCGCCGCGAGAAGAAACCCGTCGCCGATCGCCGCCAGAAGGGAGGCGGCCGCATCGCCGCTCGACCGGTAGTGGATCCCCACCCGGAAACCTTTGGCCGAAAGTTCGCGCACGCAGGCCGCCCCGATTCCTGTCCCTCCCCCCGTCACGATCGCCACTTTTTTTTCACTCATTTCTGATTCACCGATAAATAGGGACAGCGCCCCTATTTTTTTCACATAAATAGGGCGCTGTCCCTATTTATCCATCCGTCCGCCGATAGAATTGACCGAACGGCGAGGATAGTCCGGATAGGCGATCCCTTTGAAAACACCGGTCCGCGCCCCGCGGATCTCGGCAATCTCCTCGCCGTCCACCGAGACCCTTCCTTCTCCGATGACGATGCTCGCGCCCGATTCCTTCAGATGGGTGAAACGCCGTACATCAATCTCGTAGCGAACACAGCGATTAAACGGTCGGATCTGGCCGCTGAAGACCACCTCTCCGCAACCGAGCGCCCGACCCGAACCGACCGCCCCCCGCCAGACACAGAAAAAACCCAGAAGCTGCCAGATCGCATCCACCGAAAGACAACCGGGCTGGACCGGATCGGCGGGCATATGGCACTGAAAGTACCAGGCGTCTACGCGGATATCCTGTTCTGCGACGACCCTACCCTGACGGCCATCCCCGGTGATCTCCAGTATCCGGTCCGCCATCAGGAAGGGCGGCGCCGGCAGGCGGGCCGCAAATCCTTCCGGAGGATCGTCTACCAGATTCCCGTAGGCAAAGGCGATAAGCTCCTCCAGGCCGAAATGCGAACTGTCCTTGAATTCTTCGTATGTCATTTCAGATACCTCGCACGGCGGTAAAACATACCGCCAGGAGCGGCTTCGCAAAAAGCCCCAGAGGCAAGGCGCGCGAAACCGAGGAGTGAGGCGTACTGTTGCGTACGCCGCAACGACGCAGGGTGAAGCGCAACGCCGCATATGGGTTTTTTCCGAAGCCGCAGGGTCATCGATCCTCCTCCACGGTAAGCAGCAGGCTTACCCAGGTCAGACCCGCCCCGACGAGACACATGGCCACGCGATCGCCGGAAGACAGATCTTCCCAGTGGCTGCTTAAAACGGCGGGCGCGCCGGTGCAGCCTGTGTTGCCGAACATGTCCACGTTGTGCCAGTGCTCATCCTCCCGGATTTCCGCCCGTTCGCAGACGGTCAGGAGAGCCCCCATGTTCGCCTGGTGGCCGATGAAACGGAAACGTCCGCCCTTGCCCTTGCCGAAAGCGGAGATAAGGGAACGGATCGACTCCGTCATCCGGCGGATGGCGAATCCCTGTACGGCATTGCCGTCCTGGTGGAAATAACCTCCGGTCGGGATCGACACCTTGTCAAAACCGGAGGGGTTCGTCCCGCATTCTGATTCAACGAAGGCCACCCGAGCCTCCACCGAGGCCGAAACGACTGCCGCGGTGCTCCCGTCGCCGAACAGGACAGCCGCGGAACGGTCGCTGTAATCGATCATGCGGGTGACGTTCTCCGGCTGGACGATCAGGACGAAAGGCGGCAGCCGGTCCGCAGCCATCCGGTTCAGAAGGTTGACCTGCATCCCGAAGGTCGTGCAGGCCGAGTTCACATCGAAGCAGAGAGCATCGATCCCCAGTTCCGCCGCTGCCATGGCCGCCTCCGCAGGAGTCAGAAAGGCAGGCGAGCTGGAACCCGCGATCACCAACCCGATGTCGGAAGGTTTGAGACCCGCCCTTTCGAGCGCCATCCGCGCCGCGGCCGCGGCGGTCTCTGCATTCCGGTAGAGGCTGGCTTCATATGCTGCGCGCGGATCTCGGTTCTTTGTCTGACGGATGTAATCCAGGGAAAGCACTGTTCGCCGTTCGCGTATTCCCACGCGCTCGAGGATCCACGCCTCATCGGTTCCGATCTCCAGTTCTTCCAGGAATCGGTTCGTGATGACATTTTCCGGATGGAAATGGCCGATGCCGTGAAGGTAGAGCATTATACCAGCTCCCGCCCGATGATCATGTTCTGAACCTCCCGGACTCCTTCATAGATGTCGATGATGTGCGCATCGCGGGCGAGCTTCGAGATCTCATATTCCGTCATGAATCCATATCCGCCGTGGAGGTGGAGACCCTGGACCGAGCAGAATATCGCCGCATCCGCGGCCAGATTTTTGGCCAGAGAAGCATAGACGCCCCGATCGGGCGCTCTCTCCTGGACCAGAAAAGCCGCCTTCATCAAGGCCATCTCCGCCTGCTCGACCCGTTTCCACATCTCGACCAATGTTTCCCTGGCAACGGGCAAATCGCAGATTCGCTCCCCGAACTGGCGGCGTTCCCGCGTATAGGCCAATGTAAGATCGAGGGCGCGCCGTGCGATGCCGACGCCGATCGCGGCCACCATGGGCCGGGCATAGTCAAGGACATCGGTGAGGTACTGGAAGCCAAGCCTCCTATCGCCGATGATCTGTCCCTCTTCGACGGTGACATCCTCGAAGGTGACGCTCGCCGTGTTGGAAAGCCTCTGTCCCAGCTTGTCCTCCGGTTTCCCGGTTACGATCCGCCCCCCGCAGGGAAGCGGAATTTCCCGGCAGGTCTGCGATTCGGTCTCCGCCGACTCCGGCTCCATGGCCAGCGAGGGGATGACGACGCACGCCATGAAGGGCGAGGTTGGCTTGCCGACCCGGGTAAAGACGGTGAACTGCGAGGCAAAGGAGGCGTTGGTGATGAAGCATTTCGACCCGTTGAGCAGGTACTTCCCGCCGTTTCCCTTTCGGATCGTGGTCGTCATCGCGCTGTTGTCGGATCCCGCCATGGGTTCCGTCAGGCAGAAGGAAGCCAGAAGCGGCCGCTCCACGAAGGGACCGAGGAAGGATTGCTGCTGCCCCTCCGAACCGTGCATGGCAATCACCGCATTTGCGAGGTCATTACACATGGCGGAAGTGGCGATGCCGCTGTCTCCATAGGAGATTTCCCGGATGATCAGGGCTGTCGAGATGAGATCGATCGAGTAGCCTTTCACCGCCTCCGGGATAGAGAGGTTCAGGATACCGAGATCCCAAGCCTTCTGGATGATGTCGAAGGGGAAGGCATGGGCCTTCTCCAGCTTCAGGATGCGGGGAGTGATCTCCCGGCCGACAAAACGCTGAACGGTCTCGATGTACTGTCTCTGCTCTTCGGTCAGATTGAAATCCATTGAACTCCTTGTTCTTTTTTATTCTGTCACATGATTGTTTCCCGCGACACAGCCACGGGCAAAGTAACCCACTCGCACTGAACAGAGCATCAATCGTGCCACAATCGGAATGCGCCCTTTCATTTCTGGAAAAGCTCCTTTGACGCAACAACTTAAATCACATTGTTCTTCCCGCTAAAAAAGGCGCTTTTTTCGATAATGCACCTTAAGGGTGCATAAAACCGGGCGAAGGTGCGAAGCTGGCTTCGCACCCCCGGTCACCGCTCCTTGACTTCCCCCACGGGATTACGGTATGGCATAAACATTATGGAAGTTTTCATGCTGATGGCGGTAGGCATCACGGTGTCCGTTGCCCTGATGATTACCAAGAAACGGGAGTCGCTGCATCTCTCCTTCGCGGCCCTCTGCCTGGCCATTGCCTTCCACAAAGGGAGCGTGTTTTTCAATCAGTTCTTCCATCACAGCGCCTGGCTCCTGGTCGAGTGGCTGGGCCTCCTCGCTATTCCCCCGCTTGTCATCCGCTTCAGCCGCAACCTCTTCCGGGAACAGACGCTGATCCGGAAACGCGACATCCGCGTCACAGCCCTTTTCAGCGCAGGGACAGCCGCGGTCCTCTTCACCCCCCTTGACCGCTGGGAGTATCTGGAAACACTGCTTTATCTCTATGCGGAGGCGGTATTACTGATATGCTATCTTTCACTTATCGTCTACGCAAAGAGGAAGGCTGCGGGCGTGGAGAAGAAACGGCTCGTCTACCTCATCATCGCCTTCACGGCGGCGATCGTGACATCGAGCCTCCCGCCGCTGTTCAACCTGATCATCGCCGGCGTACTCTACTTCATTCTGATCATGATTACCCACACCCACCTGACCGAGCTCCATGACCTCATGACCCGCGCCCTCGTTATAGCGATCGTCACTCTCTTCACAACGCTCTTCTTCTACCTCATCATCGGCTTCATCGGACAGACGCCCGCACCTCCGTTCACACTTGTCCTGATGGTCTCCTTTCTCATCATCATCGCCATTGGGCCGTTTCAGGTCCTCTTGAAGCGTCTGCTCACCCGGATATACCCCGAGATCAAAGACGTCTTCACCTCGCCATTCGACCTGGACGAGAAGCTCGAACGGGAAAAGGCACTGCTCCTGGAAAAGATGGCCCCCGTCTTCGCCCACGAGATCCGCAACCCCCTCGGTTCGATCAAAGGGGCAGCCCAAGTCCTCCGGTCGGAGGCGGAAAGCGCGGAGCAGCGCAACCTCTTGGACGTGATCACCGAAGAGGTGGACCGCCTGAACCGGGTGGTCAGCCAGTTTCTCGACTATGCCCGACCCTACTCGTCGAAT
>Ga0180732_1001919_pt1 | contig 11827 bp, 12 predicted proteins | sample KR11_01MetaG_FD_148674 | JGI IMG/M metagenome (GOLD analysis project Ga0180732, IMG submission 148674) | Groundwater microbial communities from the Olkiluoto Island deep subsurface site, Finland - KR11_0.1 MetaG | ecosystem: Environmental > Aquatic > Deep subsurface > Groundwater | place...
TCTTGTTTAATTCCTTTTAATCCACCAATATCTTCCCATTTGACATTTGGTTTTTCAACAAGAACTTCCCTCATTGCACTTGGACGTACTAGTTTTAGTGCGTCTTTGAAATCCCTTTGCGTAATCCTTAGCTTTTCTAAAACCTCTTGGGGTATTGGTTCTTTTTCTTTAAGTTTTAATTGGGGTAAAATTCTTCTTAATACACTCATTGCTGCTTCTTTTGCTAAAGCAGATAAGTCTGCACCCACAAACCCATGAGTAATTGCTGCTAGTTCTTCTAGATCTACATCTTTTGTTAAAGGCATATTTCTAGTATGGATTTTTAAAACTTGTAAACGTCCTTTTTTATCTGGAACTCCTATAACTATCTCTCTATCAAATCTTCCTGGTCTTCTTAATGCGGGATCAATTGCATTTGGCCTATTGGTTGCTCCAATAACAACTACTTGGCCTCTATCTTGTAGGCCATCCATCATTGCTAGTAGTTGGGCTACAACTCTTCTTTCAACTTCTCCGCGAGTTTCTTCTCTTTTTGGGGCTATTGCATCTATTTCATCAATAAAAATGATTGACGGTGATTTTTCAGATGCTTCTTCAAATATTTTTCTTATCTTTTTTTCCGATTCCCCATAAAATTTATCCATAATTTCTGGTCCATTAATCAAAATGAAATTTGCTTCTGATTCTGCAGAAACTGCTTTTGCTAAAAGAGTTTTACCTGTTCCGGGGGGACCATGTAATAAAACTCCCCTTGGTGGTTCTACTCCTAGTCGTTGAAATACTTCTGGGTGTCTTAACGGTAGTTCTACCATCTCTCTCATTTTTTTAATTTCTTCATCTAATCCACCTATATCTTCATAAGTTACGTCTGGTACTGCTGAAGAATCTTCTGTTATTTCAACTGCCTTTTGACTTACTTGAATTTCTGTATTTTCTGAAATTATAACTGCTTCTTTAGGGCTTGCATCTGCTACAATAAACTTTAAAGTTCCCATTGATCCCATAAATCCGGAATCTGACATTAACATGTCGAAGATATCTTCGAAGGGAGAACCTTCCATTGTAGTTCTTCTTCTTTTTGTTCCACCTAATGAAATAATATCTCCTTTTACAACTACTCTTCCAAGTAATCCGTTTCTAAATACTGCTGGATTTGCTTGAATCATAATTCCTTGTTGTGCTGGAGCGATTAGAATTTTCTTTGCTTCTTTAACTTCGGCTTTTCTCACTTTTACTGATTCTCCGATTCCTGTTTTTGCATTTCTTCTTAGAATTCCATCCATCCTGATAACTGCTTCACCAACATCTGTTGGGTAAGCTCTATCTGCAATTCCTACTGTTTTTCTGTTTCCTTCTATTTCAATGATGTCTCCTGGCCTTATACCAATTTGTTTCATAGTTTGGAGATCTATCCTAACAATTCCTTTGTATGCTTCTTCTTGTAAAGCTTCCATGACTTTTAGTTGAGTCTCGTTTGGTGTTTTTTTTATCATTTTTCTTTCCCCCTATCTTTCTTAAAAAATAATGTTAGTTTTCCTGGTTCTTGTAATGACATATGAATCATCTTATCCATTTCTTTTTCTATTTGTCTGAATTTTTCTTCAAATTCAATAATCTCTCTTGGTATTGTTACTGAAAATGAATTTCCAACCATTCTCAATTTTACTTGAAAATCTCTGTTTTTTAATGTTATAAAGTCTTGATATTCTTTTAGATCTAATGGGTGTAGCCATTTTTTTCCGCAACCAGGACATTCTAATGCCCTGACTTTGAAACCATCTTTTAATATTGTTACCTTTTCTGTTTTTTTTCCGCATTTGTTGCAGAGTATCTCGTTTTCAAACATATCTTCCATTTTGTGTATACTTCTTGTGTATACAGGAAGTATATAAATATTTCGGTTCTGTGGACTTTGCACTAAAATCAGTCCTTTTTAAGTGCGAGGTACTCTTTTGCACATTTATTAAAGTCAATCTCAAGACCAAGCTCGAAGACGTTTTATCTTAAATTAATCTTTAGAAAACTATAATAACAAATTGATTTCTACAATTGTATGAGAATAAGTTCTGGGAGTAAAGATATTGATAATTTTCTTAATGGGGGCTATCTTAATGGAGAAGTAAACATGATCTATGGTCCTGCTACTTCTGGAAAAACTACTTTTTGTTTAATGACTGCTTTACATTTTGCAAAAGATAAAAAAGTTTTATATATTGATACTAAAAATTCTTTTTCTGTTGAACGAGTTAAACAAATTAACGACGATGAACGTTTATTAGATAATATTATAGTAAAAAGAGTAGATAGTTTTGATGAACAAGAAAAACTTATTGAAGAACTACCAAATATTGTAAAAAATAAAATAAAATTAGTAATCTTAGATGTTTTAGATATGCATTACAGATTTGTTTTAAGGGATGAAGAAGTTAAATTAGTTAATGCTAGAATGGCTCAACAATTAGTAAATTTAACTAGGCTTGCAAGAAATAATAATATTTTAGTTTTAGTCACAAATGGTGTTTATGAAGATCTAAAAGAAAGGAAAGCTACCATGATTGGTGGAAAAATGGTTAGGAACTGGCCAAAACTTTTGATTCAGTTAAGACAAAATGAGCAAAAAGAAGCTGTTTTAGAGAAAGATGAAAACTTTGAAAGTGAAAGAATTATTAGTTTTAAGCTTGTAAACGAAGGAATTGAAGTTCTTTAGAAAGCTTTTTAATAGTTTCTGCCTTCCCGCGTTTATATGGATAATAACCCAAAAAAATTACTTAAGGTATCAGAAGGGAAAAAGGTTGCTATATTCCCCCATAAAGATCCAGATGGTGATGCTCTAAGTGCTGGGTTTGGATTACAAAATGGGATTTATAGAAAAAATGGAATTGAATCTGTAATTGTTCATTTTGGAGTTATTTCTACTGCCGAAAATCAAAGACTTTATTCTGCATTAAGTAAAACTCATCCTAATCTTTTTGTTGCATATGATCCAAATACTTTTAATCCAGGAGATTATGGGTTTTTTATAGGCGTTGATACAGCTGGAAATCTACTCCCTGAGGGAATTAAATTGAATGGTGCCATAGACCACCATGGAGATGCTTATAAAGAAGGAGATTTTAAAGAATTTGAATATTGCGATGTAAGGAAACCAAGTGAAATTAAATCTGCTTCATCTATTGTTGCGCTTTATATGAAGAAACTTGGAATTGAATTGAGTGTAGATGATGAATTAGATATTTTAGTTGCTACTGCATTAAGTGTAGGTATTGAAATGGATACTGCACGTTTAATCAATCGGACTTCTTTAGATTTAGAGGCCTTAGGTTTTGTTGAACCCATGGTTGACCAATCTCAAAGAAAAAGGATATTGAAGGTTGAAAAACCTAAGCAAGTTGCATTGGCAGAGGCAGAAGGAGTTTTGAATAGTACCCAAGTAGGAAGTTATGTAATTAGTTCTGTTTTAAGAAGACCTAAAAATGACAGAGCTATTGTTTATACTGCTAATAGTTTATTGTTAATGGAGGGGGCTAGTTGTTCTCTTGGTCTCGGAATTTTAGAAGATGATGATCTTCTGGGAATTGCAGTAAGAACTGATGATGACCATAAATTAAAAGCAAGCGACATTGCTGCTTGGTGGGGTGGTCAGGGAAAAAATTACGAAGCCTGGGCCACAGTAGATTTACGTTTCTTTAAAGATCTAACTGGGAAGGGTTCTGATAAAAAATTGGAACAATTATGTATGGAGGCTGTAGTTGGTAGAGTTAAAAGAGAGACGGGAGAACGAGAATCTAAAGATACTTAATCTTTCTTATTCCATTTTTCTTTTGTTTTACAATCATAAGTTAAACACATCTCAAAAGGTCTTTTTCCTTTTCTGATTACTTTTATTACAGGTAATCCGCATTCTGGACAAACTTTTCCTGTTGCTTGAATCAAACCTTGTGGTAAACTAAATGTTGTTTTACATTTTGGATAACCATCGCAAGCTGCAAAGTATTTTTTTGTTTTTTTAGAATATAATATTCTTAAATTTCCATTTTTACATTTTGGACAGGGGCCTAATTGAGAACTTTCTTTTCTTGTTTCTAAATTAGCTTCTGCAAGTGCTTTTCCAATTTCTTTTTCTTTTTTCTTGAATTTTTCTAGAATTTTTATTAATATTTTCTTTGCTTCATCTAAAATTGGTTTTTGTTTTTTCTTTTTATCTAAAATTTGTTTTAATTCGTTTTCAAAATGAACTGTAAGTTCTTCATCAATTACATCCGGGCAATATTTTTCTAATGTATCTATTGTTTTTATCCCTAAAATCGTTGCTTGTATTGATTGTTCTTTTACATAATTTCTTGTATAAAGTGCATCTAGTACACTAGATCTTGTTGCTTTTGTTCCAAGATTCTTTGATTCCATTATTTTGATTAAGGATGCGGGAGTATAACGTTTTGGGGGTTGAGTTTGTTTCTCTTCATCTTTTATTTTTCTTTCTTTTATTTTATCTTCTTTTTTACAATCTGGCATTTCTTCTTCTTTGAATTTGGCAAATCTTCCATAGAATTTATGCCATCCTGGTTCTACTGTTCTTGTTCCTTGTGAAATGAATTTTTCTTTATTACAATCAATTTCTAATGTTACTGTTTCTCTCTTTGCAGGAACAGAGAACGTTGCTAAGAATCTTCTAACAATTAAATCATATAATTGTGCTTTCTTTCCAGTAATTTCTTTCTTTTCTCCTGTTGGGTGTATTGCTGGGTGTGCTGGATCGTTTTTCTTTCCTTCATTTGGAGTTAAACTAGATTTTAATAGTTCATTACAAAGTTCTTTGTAAGTTGGTTGTTTTGAAACTTCTGAAATTAATTTTTTATAATTTAATGATTTTGGAAGTTTTTGAGAACTAGTTCTGGGGTATGAAATCATTCCTGCAATATAAAGTTCTTGACCTAATTTTAGAGTTTCTTTTGGAGAAGTTTTTAGACATCTATATGCTTCAATTTGCAAGGATGTTAAATCAAATGGTGTTGGTGGTGCTTGGTTAAATTCTTTTTTTGTAATGTCTGATATTTTTGCTTCTTTTCCTTTTGTATTTTTTAGAATTTTATCTACCTCTGTTTTTTTCTTGAATTTGTCTTTTTTATGTTTGGCTAGAATTGGTTTTTTGTTTAAATCTCCATTCAAGTAAATTTCCCAATACGTTTCTGGTTTGAATGCTTGTATTTCTTTTTCTTTATCTACAATTAATTTTAATGTTGGTCCTTGAACTCTACCAATTGATAATATTTTAAAATAATTTGTTGTATTTTTAATTGATAATGTTAATGCTCTTGATAAATTAATCCCCCAATAATAATCTAGGTAATGTCTTGTTTCTCCTGCTTCTATTTGATCAAAATCTAAGTGTTTACTTGCTTTTTCATAACTTTTAATTAATTCGTCTTTTGTTAAAGTAGAGAATTTCATTCTTTTTCCATCTTCTTTTTTACAAATGAATTTTAAACAGTTTCTTCCAATAACAGAACCTTCTGCATCGTAATCACATGCTACAGTAAATTCATCAGCTTCTTTTGCTAATTTTTTAAGAACATCAAAATATTTTTTTGTGTAAGCATAATTTTTACCTTTCTTATATGTGGGCGACCAAGAAATGTTAAAAACTGGGTACGTCCAACCATTTTTTTCTGTTTGATCTAATAAAAATAAGTGACCTACGGCACACCCTACAATAATCTCTTTCTTTTTGTGTTTTAAGGTGTAATAAGAAACTCCTTTTTCTTTATGTGGGGTTGGTTTTGTATCTGCTAAAGCAGTTGCTACCTTTACCATTGCCGCTGGCTTCTCACAAATTATAAGTTCTACCATTAGTATAAGGGCAGAAAAAGAAAAATATAAAAAGGTTTGTATTTAAGATGATTATCTTAGTTTCCAACTGTCTTCATAAATATTTACTATCTTTCCTTTATTATCTCTATCAATTTTACCAGGAATTCTTTCAACAAAATCCTTTTTTATTAGTTTTTTCATATGAAAGGATAAACAAGGAGATTTTATTTTTAAAACATTTAACAAATCTCTTGTTTTTAATTCTCCTTGTGAAAGCAAGGCCATTATTTCTTTTCTTGCTTCATTATTTTTTCTTTGATTAATTTTATAATTATTAATTTTTCTAAAAAGTTTTTTATCCTTAATTGGGTGGTTAAAACCAATTTGTTTGTGAAATTTTATTAAATCTGCTTTTCCGTATATCCCATAATAATAGCTTCTCTTGTAGACGTCTCTCTTTCTTGAACCAATAGTTTTAATCTCGATTTCAAATTCTTTCAAAAATGTTGCCGTGGTGTAAATTAGGTTTTTATTTGTCATTTCAATGCTAATCTCATTATTTGTAATTGAACCCTCATCATCAAAGATAGCTCTAAGAAACGCTGCTTTAATCTCTCTACTTCCTTTTAAAATAAAATTTGGGATTTTTCCCCTTGAAAAATTAATTTTTTCTAAGCTTAAAATTTTTCCGGTGATTTTGGGTAATCTTAATCTTGTTGTTCCGTCTAAATTTGTAATTTTCTCTATTTTAAATTTTCCAAATACTTCATAAGAATCTTTCTCAAATTGATTTATTAAAGTTTCATTTTTATTAAAATAATAGATAGAATAATCAAAAATTCCTCCATCCCCCAATAAATGGCCGATTAGTCTTGCAAGAGTTTTAGATTGTTTTAAAGGAAGTTTTATAGAAATGGGTAAGCCAGATTTTGATGATTTAATAGAAATTACATTTTTTTCTAAAGCTGTTAAATCAAAAATAGATTGAAATATTTTTAATCTCTTCAAAGACAAAAAAGTGCTCCCTTTTAAAAAAGTCGAAAGAGTAGTTCGGCTTATATCTTCTTTAAACAGTGTTTTTATTTCTCTTCTAAGAATTTCTTCTTTTCCATAGTTTTTTTTAATTACTTTTTTTATTTTTTGAAGGTAAGGTTTATTTAGCTTACAATAAAAATTATCTGGTAAATCCAATAATCCTAATTTGAAATTTGACTCCATTTTTTATATTTACAATGTAAAATTATTCTTTAGCTATACGTGTAATTAGCGTCTTAATTTATAAGCTTTTTGTGCGCGGTTGTCAAGTGTTTTTTTAGATATAACTGCCTTTGGTTCAAATTCATTTAAACTTATGGAAAAGTATTTATACATTCAAATTACTAAAAAACATTATGAAATACATGATAATTTTAATTATTGGATTATTGTTAACATCCGGATGTACAATCCTCAATAATGGATCTGGGGGTAGAGCAACGAGCCTACCGCTTACATTATATATGAAAGAAGCAGGAGGCGGATATGGGAATTCTTATAATGAAATTGCAATAAACCCTGGAGATGAATTCTCTATTGATATAGAAGCAATGAATCTAGGGGAAGAAGCTCAATATACAATAACTTTTAATCCTGAAGAAGGCATAGAGGCACTTGATCCAACAGAATTTGAAACAAACATTGTTTCTAGTCAAGAAAAAGTATTTTTGAAAAGTTTAAGTTTTAGAGCTCCTCTTGAACAGGGTTATTATCGAATTCGAGCATTTGCTTCAGGTGTTTATCCAAGTGCAGCTTCTTTTTGGGTTTGTGTATCATCAAATACCAACACATGCCCCTCAGAACCGCCTGTTTTAATGGGGTGTGTAATTGGAGAGAGTGGAGTTGATACATGTCCCATAGAATATGGATATACCTGTTATGATTCATGGCGTGGGCTGGGGGATGCAGAACAAGAAGGAGATTTAAGATGCCATAAAAATTGTGAGACCAATTCTGATTGTTTATATACATATAAAGCTCCAGATTGTGAAAATGTAGAGTTATGGAAGGGAGATTCCTCTGTAATCAAGAGATTTTGTATTTAGAATAATCTTGCAAATATTTTCTATTTTAAATGATTTTTAGATATGTTAGACGAACTTATTTATAAGAATTCAATTAATGTCTAAAACGGGCGGCAAATTCTTTTCTTAAAGCAGGAGTTTCTCTTACTTCTACATGTTCCATTGCTTTGTAAAATCCATTTCCTTGTGCATGGAAACTATTCATAGGAAAAGCATCAGTTATTTTTCTTTGATAAGTTAAATAAGTCCCATTTGATGTAGGTTGTCCGATTTCCGAATTGCTTGCTAATCTATCACTTATTTCACTTAAAGACACTTTTGGGACTCTTAATTTAATTACTCCCCACAAATATTCTTTTGTTTCCATTTCACGTTCAATCACAATTTCTCCCCTTTTACAAAGTACAGGTATTGAATTACCCACTCTTCCCTTAACAAACCATTTATCAAAAGGAATATCAAATTCATCTAAAACCCTAACCCCATCTATTCCTTCTAAACCTTCTCTTACCACATCATATAACCAAGGCCGTTTTGAATCATCCATTTTAATCCTTAAAAGAGTTTTAATATGAATTTATAAGTTTTTGGGTATTTCTCATTTCATGGAAGATAAAGAATTTTTTAATAAGATAAGAAAAGCAGTCAAAAGAGCAGATACAATTTCCTTTTTTTGGTTATTACTTATTTTTGTTGGGTATTTTCTTTCACTTGACCTGTCCTTAAAATTAATTGAGGCTACAGGACTTTTTTCGTTAGGTGTTGGGACTTACTTACTTGCACAAAATTTCGTTATTAACTATGATACTATTTTCTTTATGTCCTCCCAAAGATTAGACCAAAGGCACCATATAGCGAACTATTATATTAAAGGAAGGAAATTCACACTTGTAGGGGTTGTTCTAGCAGTATTTGGTCTTTATTTGCCCAGGGTAGTAGCCTTATATGACCATTTTTATTTAAAATTGCTTTTCCTTTTCTTTGCCATAGTATCTTTTTATGGATTGCGAATATCTTTAAATCAGTTAAACACAAAATAGTTCTTCAAAACATTTATATACAAGGTTCGTCTAACGTACATTTTAGAACTAAATTTCTAATATTTTTCCTTTTCTTCCAACATTTATTACTTTAGTTTTTCCTACTTTTTCTTCGATACCTTCTGCTTCATGTACGTGAGAACATAGAACAAAGTCTGGTTTAAATTGATCTATTGCTTTTCTAACAGCTTTACTTCCGGAGATTACCCCTCCGAAAGTCATGCTGGTTCCTGCTGGATGTTCATGTGTAACCATTATTGTTTTTTTAGAGTTCTTTGCTTTTTCAAAACTTTTCTTTAATGCATTAAAAGTTTCTCTTTCTGAAATAAAGTTTGGTCCTACTTCATTTGTTCCGCCTGCGCCAAAGATGGCTATATCTTCATATTTAACATAATAACCATGGATGTTTTTTATACCATAGAATTCAGCTAAAAAATCTGTTGTTGCAAAACTATCATGATTTCCAGGAACAATTAGTACTTTTTGTTTATTTTTCTTAAATGGTGCTATGATTCCTTTTGTTGGTTCATCAAACCAAGTTAAATCTCCACATAGTATAACTAAGTCTACCTTTTCTTTTTTTGCCTTAGAAGCTAAACTCCTAGCTAAGAGAGTATCTCCATGTATATCCCCTGCTGCAAGTATTTTCATTTTAAAAATGAGTAAATAAGTACTTTTATAATGTTTTTGGATTTAAGAAAAAAAGAAAAAGTTATTGTGTGATGTTGTGTTTCTTTTCGAACTTTTCGGCGCATTCTTCAGAGCAGAATCTACGTAGTTCTCCATCTAATTCTTGTTCTACTACTTCGTCGGTTAATATCTTCTTACAATTTGCACACTCCGCCATGCTGCCCTCTTCTTCATATCCTTTCATGAAACCTTCTTCCACTTCATCTATTTCATCTGATTCTTCTGCTTCTTCTAGCGGTCGGTCATCGTAGATTTCATCTTCTATCATCCCTAAATCTTCATCTTCTGCTATTTTTAGCACCCCCTATTTTTTTAATGTTGAACATGTATTTTTGTAATACTGTTGGAACTTTAATTGATCCATCTTTTTGTTGGTAATTTTCTAAGATTGTGACCATTGCTCTTGAAGTTGCTAATGCTGTGTTGTTTAACGTGTGTAAGATTACTCTTTCTCCTTTTTTATTTAAGACTTTTATATTTAATTTTCTTGCTTGGTAATCTGTACAGTTAGTTAAGGAACCAAGTTCTTCATATTGTTTTGTTGTTGGTCTGTAAACTTCTATATCGGAACTTTTAGCTTTCCATAATGCAAGATCTCCTTCACACATTTCATTAATTCTATGTGGAAGTTTTAATTTCTTGAACATTTCTTCTGTATTTTTAGATAGTTCTTCATAATATTTGTAAGAATCTTCTGGTTTACAGAAAATGAATTGCTCTACTTTGTTGAATTGGTGTGTTCTCCAAAGTCCTTTTTCATTAATTCCATGTGCCCCTATTTCTTTTCTGAAACACATTGTGTATGAGAAATACTTTTTTGGTAATTGATCTTCTGGAATTGTTTCATTCATATGCATTGCGAGCATTGAATATTCACTTGTACCGATTAATGAAAGATCTTCTCCATCAATGTTGTAAATAGAATTGAATAACGTTACAGTGTCTGTTGATGCGGCTAAAACTTCTTTCCTTAACATCAAAGGTGGTTCTATGTAGGTGTATCCTTTTTTATGCATGAATTCTATTGCAAATTGAATTAAAGCTTGATTTAATAATGCTAATTCTCTTTTTAAGAAATAAAAACCATTGCCTGTTGTTTTAGCAGAAGTTTCAAAGTCTCCTATGCCAAGATTTTCCATTAACTCTACGTGTGTTTTTGGCGGGAATGAAAGTTTAGTTGGTTTTCCCCATTTTCTTATTACTTTATTTTTACTTTCATCTTTTCCTTTCGGAACTGATTTATGAATTATATTTCCTACTTTGATTAAAAGCGCATCTCTTGATTTTAATTGTTCGTTTGCTTGGTCATCTAACTTATTTATTTTCTTAGCTACATCTTGCATTTCTTTAATCTTTTTAGCTGCATCTTTTTTGTTTTTCTTTAGTTCATTTATCTCAAGAGAAACTATATTTCTTTTATGCTTTAACTCTTCAACTTGTTTTGTTGTTTTTCTCCACTTTTCATCTAATTCAAGAATTTCATCAACGTAATTTGTCAGATGACCTCTCTTTTTTTCAGACTCTTTTACAAGTTTGGGGTTTTCCCTAAGAAATCTTATGTCAAGCATATTTTTGATACTGAAAAGGGGTTATTTAAGGTTTTTGATATCCCAATCTATATTTATTGCATTAACTTTATAAACAATAAATTCCAACTTCTTCCTGTATGATTGAAATTAAAATCATTGGAAGGGGTGGAATGGGGGCTGTTACTGCTTCCCAAATATTGGCTAAAGCTGCTTTTTTTGATGAGAAATATGCTCAAGCTTTTCCTAATTTTGGTATAGAGAGGTCTGGAGCTCCAGTGTTTTCTTTTGTGCGAATTGATGATAAGCCAATTAATTTAAGAGAACAAATTTACAACCCCGATTATGTTATTGTTTTAGATTCTAGTTTGTTTAATGTTTTAGATATTAAAGGAAAAGAAATGTTAGTTAATAGTTCAAAGAAAATAAAAAATGCTAAAACTGTTGATGTTACTCGGATTGCAATGGAAACTTTTGGTAGACCAATTGTAAATACTGCTATTCTTGGTGCATTTGCAAAAATAACTAAATTAGTTTCAATAGCTTCTTTGTGTAAGGCTGTTGAAGAAACTTTTGATGGGGATTTAGTTGAAAAAAACAAAGAAGTAATGAGGAAAGTTTATGAAAAAAGTTAATATAGCTGGAATTGTTGACGAACCTGGAAGTACTGTTAAAAATAAAACCGGTGGATGGAGAACAAAAA
>Ga0180732_1001920_pt1 | contig 11824 bp, 15 predicted proteins | sample KR11_01MetaG_FD_148674 | JGI IMG/M metagenome (GOLD analysis project Ga0180732, IMG submission 148674) | Groundwater microbial communities from the Olkiluoto Island deep subsurface site, Finland - KR11_0.1 MetaG | ecosystem: Environmental > Aquatic > Deep subsurface > Groundwater | place...
CTATCTATAAAAAACTCAAAAAGTACATGAAAATACAGTAAAAACACAAAATAGTTGGCTGCATAGACATGAATATTCAAAACATGAACAAAAATCAGGGAAAATTATAAGTTAATCGAAATACTCTCCATTTTATTATCATAAACCCCATTATTTCCATTGGAATAATATATTATTATTATTATGTACAATTATATGTAAGCATGTTTAAAGATGTACATTCGTTTCTGTTATTGGCATTTGGATAAAGCAAGAACAGTAGAAAGACTGAGGAAAAAACCTCAGTCCAAGCAAACCTCCTACGATTGCTATTCCAATAATTCTTTCTAAACCGGATAAACTTTTCGACAAAGAACCTTTATTTTAAAATCAGTGTATATTTGTTATCAGAATTGAATTAACATAAAATGAAAGAAAATCAAACTTGTTTGAACGATTCAGTGCTTTCTAATACTGTGGATGACCCGTTCCAGAGGACGAGTGGGGAGTTTTTAAAATCACGCCCATAAATTTAACTTTTTAAATACAGTTATCGAAAGATTAATATAATAACAATATATCTATTTACATAATATTTTATAGGTATCATTATGAAGAAACTCGATATTGAACAGCTTGATGAAAAGGATGAAGAAGTCGTAGTTGCCCTTATTTCTCTTGGTATGAACAGACCTGTTGCAAGGACGCTGGCTTATCTTCAAAATGTGGATGAAACTAAATCCGATGAACTGGAAACTGTCACTGGATTGCGCCAGCCTGAAGTGAGTATTGCCATGCGGGATTTGACAGAGCGAGGCTGGATAAACGAACGTGAAGAAAAGAAGTCAGGTAAAGGAAGACCTTTCAAGATATACTCACTTAAAGTCGGATTCACTGATATAATTGCTCAGCTTGAAAAACAGCAGAGAAAAGCGGTTGATGAGGCACAGGCAAGGATTAAGCGGTTAAGGGAATTGGGGAAATAATAAACAGGTATTTTAATTGTTCTTTTAGACCAAAGACATCATTTTTATATATTGGAAATGGACTGAGGAAAAAAACCTCAGTCCGAGGAAACCCCCCACGAATGCTCTACAAGTATTCTATTTGTTCTTCACAACTATATAGTAGTTGTTAGCATTCGTTTTACCAACAATAATCTTATAGTTGTGTAAAGATTATTGTCTATAAATTAAAATATTAGGTAGTAATACGAACATCAATTCAAAAGAAATAAACGAAGGAGAAAAACAAAATGATGATCAAGATATTACATGTCCAATCGGTATTGCCATATGAAATTACAGTGGCATTAAAGAAAAAAACAGGTGAGTCCTCGAATAAAGAAGCTATTTCAAAAGCAATTTACCATTTTTTAAAATGCCAAAATTCATATGGTGATAGAGGCAAGAATGTAGAATAACTATCTTCTTTTTTCTATAAAAATGCTCATCGAAGAAGTGCTTGAAATAATATGCCTTGTTGAGTTTGAATATGTTGATGCGCGGCCCTCATTTTCCAAAACGGTTGCCTTAAAATTGAAAAAAAGTTTTGGCGGCGACCCAACTATCACCCAGAGGTCGATTTCCTAAAGTTTCTGACAGCCAAAAATCTATAGAACCCCATACATTCGACTCAGAATAAAGAACCCAGTGGCAAAAAAAATAGCGCTATCCGGTAACCTGCACCCAAGCATAACCATAGGAGATCCCGCCAGGTAGACGCCCAGAGACTATGCGGTCACACGCGCGTGGGTCCTCGATCACCAGCACGCGCCTGAACCCGTTGCAGCACTTGTCTGCGTCTTCCTTGAAAAGCCAGGTATGGTTACCTGACCTGCATTTGTGGGTCATGATCACACCACCGCCCTTTCTTTCATACGGCTTGCCTCTTCCATGATCATCTCGCGCTTGATCATATCCACGAGCAAGAAGCGATGGCAATTACCCACGCGCTCAAAGCATACGAGATATACATCTTTGGTCCCTGCAAGCTCCCCGATCCGCAGCATCTCTGCCCTGCGAGTAATATCGATGATCACAGCGCCAGGATCCATCTTCTTTACATTCCCTAAATTTCCGAAGTACGTTTCTTTTAAACTCATATTAAATCACGAACTATCGAACTATCGATAATTCGCCCCTCACAATTTTATTTAAAATCACGCGCCCTCTGGATCAAAAACAGGAAGACTCATGGCTTCACCCCCTTTGACTCAAGATATTGGCTCACAGCTTCAGCCACCATCGCAGTTATCGGCCGCCTGGTCTTCGTTTTCATTCTATACAGGGAAGCCATATCCGACTCTGATATCTTGTTCCCTATCCAGCCATATTTCGGATAGCTCATAGCTGATCACCTGCTTCCGTCAGCTGGCGCTCCAGTTCATGCATCTCCTGCACATATTCATCCCAGACCTTCAGCGACGTTGCATCGAATGGGTCGGGTACTGGCGCTTCACCAGCACGCCTGGCGAAATGTTCTCTAATCTTTTCCCGCTCTGTCTGAGCGAAAGTTATTTTTGGTTTTGGTTCTATAGACATTCTTACAACTCCTTCAAAGTTGTAGCGCACTTTCGGCACTCGCAGGACTCGACCCCTGCGAATGCTTGCGCTTTTGAGTTTTATAACTCACCAAAACCAATTTTATTTAAAATTCACTTGCTGCTTGTTGATCGCATCGTCTGGACATGAACAGGGAGGCACATCTTCAAAGCGTCTGCGGCGATAAACCAGAGCAGGAATAGTGTGGGTTCTGTGGATAGCCGAAAGTTCGCAAGCATGCGATCGTCCCCCACCCCACATGCACAAATCACTCAGATGAATGAACGCCGTCAACAGACGGCGCGCCGTTCCATGAATGAGAAAGATGGACATACAGAATGATTGGTAATCCAGTGGCAAGAAAATTAACACAGCCCGAAGAACCCGGCAATCCTCCATCGTGTTGATAGCAGGCACCATGGGTACTTTGACCCGGGGATTAACAAATCTTCCCGATGATAGAAAGAACCTCCACGTCCGAAAGGTCGTACCAGTTCCTGTACGCATCTGCCACTGCAAAAGAAATCCCGTGCCTCACATTCAAGCATAAAAGTTCATCCACTTCAAGAAGAACAAGCTCCACAGTTCTTTTTGAGGCTGTTGGAACAGCAACAATAATTTTCCTTGGCTTGTTTCTTTTTACAAAACTGACAGCAGCAAGCATCGTATAGCCCGATGCAAGCCCGTCGTCTACAAGAATCACAATCCTGTCTTTCAAGACTGGAAAGGGTCTTCCTCCCCTGAAGACCTGATCCCGCCTTTTGATTACCTCTTTCGTCTTTTCAGCCTGCTCCCTTATCTCATCTTCGGTAAGACCAAGCTGGGTGAGCAATCCTTCATTTAAGATAATTTCCCCACCCAGCCCCATTGCGCCAAAGCCTGCCTCGGGATTGTAAGGTATCTGGAGTTTTCTCACAATCATTAAATCCATGGGAAGATGAAGCGCAACCGCTATCTCACGAGCCACGGGCACACCTCCGGAAGGGATTCCAAGGACTATGCCGCCAGAATCCCTGTACTGTACCAGTTTTCCAGCAATGTGGCTGCCTGCTTCGGTTCTGTCTTCAAAGACATGGAGTTTATTTCTCAGTGAAACTTCTTCAATCAGCCTGCCCATTGCTACATCTTTTGCATCATTTCCAGCGCTTCTTCAAGCGGCAGCGCGGGCGCTATATGGGGCACTCCTATCTCACTGAACGGGTAGGTTATTTTCAGGATAGCTTCCTCGTTGGGGGCATCGAATATAGCCACAGAGATGTGCCTTCCGATGAGGAGATACCTGCCTATCAGCTTTACTTCTTCGGGATATTTGAATTCTCTCCAGAGTTCAAGAACCCGTGAAGTGTTCTCAGGCTGCCACTTAAACCATAGTATACACAGCATAACTCACCTCCTATAATATGTATATAATCAGGCATTATTTAAGGAATTCGGATGAAAATTTTCTTTGCAGGCTCAATAAGAAGCGGCAGAAACCTTTTGCCTGTCTGTGAAGCTCATGGAAACATGGCAGTGAGACCCGATCTTTCTTAAATTCGACCTAGCTACTTCCGCCGTCAACAGACGGCGCGCCGCCCCTGCGAGGCGCAACACACGTGCTGCGCTGACGCCCGCAGTTCGGGGCGCGCCGGCTGTCTGTTGTGTCATGGTGAGAGTGATAAGAACAAAATGAAACAAGGGCAAAAATCGCCAGGATCGCCCGATACCCCATGACACAGTTGCTAAAGTAGAGATTATTAAAGCAGACCTAATCCATCAAGTTCTATAACTATTTTCTCGACTGCCACTTCTGCATCCTCTGGTTTCTTGCCGCCTGTTATCACCATTTTGCCAGAGCCGAACAATAGCAGGACCACTTTGGGGCTGGACATCCTGTAAACAAGACCGGGGAATTGCTCAGGTTCATATTCAACATTCTCAAGCCCAAGACCGATAGCAACTGCATTGAGGTTGAGCACTCTTCTAAGATCTGCTGATGCAACGATATTCTGTATCTTAATTTCAGGCTTATCCAGGATATGGATACCCATTTCTCTTAATTTATCAAACACTTTTAAAAGACCTACACCTACATCGGCAATACTTTTTGCTCCTGTACAAACGATCTTGCCGCTGCCGAAAATAAGCGCTGCGGTTTTCGGGGATGTTGTCCTGTAAACAACACCAGGGAATCTTTTTTTGTTATAATCCGCTCCTTCAAAAACGCTGACGACTTGATTCAGGTCAAGTTTTGCTCCAATAGCCGTAGATGCAACAACATTTTCTATTTTTATAGTCTTCTTTGGTTCCGTAGTATTTACCATATTCGCGCCTTTATATAGGGTAATTAAAGCTTTATATCTCAACGTATCTGGAATCGTGAAAATCACATGCCTATGAGGGAATTAAAAGCTTATGATGTATCTCATCCACCCATTCATTCGAGGACTGTGTATATCTGGATTCCTATGTGGCTTTGCTTTCCTGAAGCTGATCAGTGGATATATGGGGATGTGGCTCCGCGATCGGGACTATAATTGACTTGTGGGGAACAGCAAATAACCCACTTTCTAAGAATTATGCGGAGCCATGCTACTTAAGACGCACCCATATTATTTATGTATTACTATTGTAATATTAACAGATACACACTTCCAGCCGGAGGCGCATTATCCTGTCGTCGTGCGGGGGTGAGGCGCCGCAGCGCCGAACTCGCGAAGCCCCCGCGCCGAAGTGTGCCAGCAGGCGCGCTGAGGCAAGTCAATATAGCAAATAAAATCTCTCCAAACACAAAAGTTTTTATATTATGTATGTCATATTATTTTCTATGCCACAATCTGATAATAATGATGATAATAGAAAGAAATTATTAGAAGAATCAGTTCAATTAGAACTGAATTTTGGTAAACTCTACAGGATTTTTGCAAATCACTTTTCAGAAGACAATGACTTCTGGTGGAAATTGGGAATTGAGGAAAATAATCATGCATCTTTGTTAAGGTCTGGAATTATTTTTTTAGAAAGTGAAGCTTTTCCAGAAAATTGGCCGTTTGCCAGTATGGATGCAATCTTACAATCAAACAAATACGTGAATGAATTATTAGAAATATATGAACATAATGCTCCTGCAAGAATAAAAGCGTTTCAGATAGCACTTGAGATTGAGCAGTCAGCAGCTGAGGCGCACTATCAGGAAGCTATGACATCACGTGGAATACAGGATTCTTCTGGATTGATTACCATATTTCGAGATCTAAATCGTGCTGATAAGGATCATTCAAAAAGGATACGAGAGTATATGAAAAAGCATGAGGTAGTTGAGTAGCAATTTTTCCACTTTACTCATTTACGTTTGCAGCAGCAATTCCTTTCCCAAATTCTTCCTTTTAATCTGATCCTGGCGTCGCGCCGTGGCTTGACCGATATTGTGTTTGATGCGCCGGAGTTCCCTGAAAGCCGCATCCCTGGTGAGTTGAGGGCACACGGCGCCCTTGCAGGTTCGAACTCAGTTAGATGCGGGGGGCCCCGGCGCTCCGCGAGAGATTAACGGATGTGGGTGGTCCCAGGAAAAACTCAATTTGAAGATTTCATTATCATTCAGAGTATCTTCCCTATTTCACCCATACCACTTTTGGCTCTATCCTGTCAGGTGCCTTAGGCTTTCCTTTTGGATATCCGAAAATCAATGGCGCAACAGCGATATATCCTTCAGGCGCCCCAAGTTCTTTCAGGAGTTTTTCATCCATGAGGGAGCGCTGTGCGCCTCCTATCCAGCAGCTGCCGATATCTATAGACTGCGCCGCCAGCATCATTGTCTGCGCTGCCATAGCGCAATCATATACCGCGGTTGGCGCGTTCTTATTTCCAAATATTATTACAAGCACAGGCGCGCCATAGAACATATCACTCCCTTTCATTTTCAGGAATGAAAGATATTCTGCTGCGGCTTTTGAGGCATTTTTCATATCTTCAAGCAGTGGGATCATGGACTTCTTGCATGTTTCCGAAAGCTTCAGGATCATATCCCTGTTCTTTATCACAAGAAAGCCCCACGGCTGCATATTCAAGCCAGAAGGCGCATACCCCGCGCAATCGATGAGAAATTTGATATCAGTATCTGAAATCTCTGTATCCAGGTATTCACGAATGCAGCGACGTGTTTTTATTACTTCGATAACTTCGTTTGAAGAATTAGCCATAATACTATATCCTTTGTTATTAACAGATATCAAAATATTATTAGATAACCTTTCTGGTAATTCCTTTACATTGAAACAAGAACATCCCACGGGGATTTCTGTTTCCGGGATGTTTATTGTTAACTGCTACCGCGCCACGAAGATGAGCGGAACCGATGGCGCCCGGGTAGAAAGACCTGGTAGCAGCGAAAAGTATGCTGAAGCACCGCCCGCCAGTATGGAGAATATACCCGCCCGCCCAAAATATAGACTGATATATGCTTCGTATATTTACGAACAAAGACAGGCAGGGGGTTTGGGGGATTTGCGGGCGGGTGGCTGGAAAATATGCTTGGGGACTGATACTCTGCTCAGTGAGAGTCTCCATGAAGTACAGTCTCCATAGATCCCATGGATTCACAACAACAAAAAGGAGAAGAGTCCACTCTGGATAATTTGGCAGCTGCTACCGAAGGCTGGTAGCATGGTAGTTAGTTTTGGTAGCGGTAGCAAATGGGTGGCGTTATCGAATGCCATGCTCACACCCCCGGCTGCAGCTTCCTCATACTCTTCCATCCAGTCTTAGCAATACCCCAGGCATTGTTCTCCTGAATTCACTTCATAGTATTCGAGTATGCCTTGCGGATATTGTCATCGGTAAGTTCCTTTGGGTCATAGTACAACGAAGCAGAGCCTACCATTTTCTGGATATACTCGGCATGGGCTTTCTCCAGAGCGCTCTGCAGTGGTTCTCCGATAGCGCATGTTTCGACCTTGAAACCTGACTCTTTCAGTGAATCCACAATTCCTTTATTAACGTATCCTGTACAGATTTTGAACAAAATATCGTCCATATTGTACTCATAGAGTCTGAACTCTCTCATTGCTAATGCCAACGCACTTGCAGCAGCAACATGGAGATACGTCTTCTTCTCAAAGAGCGGGGACTGGTAATACTTAACCGGCACATCATCAAAGACAATGCGTCCGGTCAAGCTATCATGCAGCCCGACAAGAGTACCGAGCATCGGACAATTGCCTGTAAAATATGATTTGCCTTCACGCCTTACAAGGAAGCTTCTGTCTTCAAGCACAGAGAGGTCGAACACATTTCCCTTGTAATATGGCGAAGTGTATTCCATATTTCCCACAACACACCACTTCGTATTATTTATACTAATGTCGAAGTTGTCACGCACACACTTCTTATTGTTCTTTATTCGTGTGCTGAAGCCGCGTCCTGTTTTCACGATTATTTCTTGAAGACCGTCTCTCAGCTTTGGAGAAGAGGTATAATATCGTTGGTGTACCGACTTGCCATTGTGAGAATAACATAGATTACCATCCCCATAAGACATATACTGGATGAGCACCCTTAATCTTTCTGGTGGCAAATCAAGAATGTCTCTTGGGATATGTTTATCATACGCCTTTCCAAACTGCTTGAGGTATGTATAGAGCTGCTTGTCAAAGATACTGAACATGCTTTGCTCATTCTCTATCCCAAACCCGACTTTCCTCCTATACATTTCACTGGAGCGGAATGGCAGCCTTCGTAGAACCTCCCTTATCCTTTCTGCGGTCTCCGTCTTTGTGTTCTGATAAAGATGCACCCTGTAGGCGGCTCCGTTGCCTTGTTTGTTTGCAACCTTTACTATACCACCCTCTGATAACCAGAGTCCAAAGAAGGCAAGCCAGTCATCCATCCTTATTTTCACGGGGTCACGCGAAAAAGAGTCATGTTTAATTTGTTCGATGCCGGGGAGAATGAAGTACTCTGTATCTGTCCCAACCCATCTTCCTGTCTGTGGTACCCTATCATTATTCTTGAGATCAGATACATGAACATACTCTGTCCGAAATCCCACCAGCTTTGATGTGTGCTTTATAGCATTCCCTTTAAAGACTCTTTTGAGAACCTTCATATGATGGTCTGGTGTAACTCGGATCGATATTCTACGATGCTTAAACTGGTTGATCCTACCGTCAAATGGATGTACCTCTATATTCAGAATTGGCGACCATCTAATTACTCCATCATCTCTGTATGAAAGGACATAATCATCCTTCTTCAGGTTATAGCAAGAAAGCCAACCTCGTTTTGTTAACACCTCTGCATCATCTGTTTCACAACCCCAACCTGAGTCATCTATTGATATCACCCTACCCGGTTCAGATGAGACCCTCTTTGGAGCTTGCGGCTGTCCAGACAACAGCGCCACGAGAGTAGTCATGTCTGTAGTGACAACTTTCATATTGCCAGCGTCATTGGTATAGACCCTGGCGTTCCATGATTCGAGCGCACGTATTCCATCACCCTTTACATGGAGCACAAGCCACTGGTTATTTTCCTTCACTTCTGGCATGCCCAGCTTCCTGAGTATGTCAAGCTGATCTTTGGATATAGGTTGCGTGGTCATTTCATCACTTCCCAGCCGGTACTTGAACCATGGGCGCCGCCGCTCTCTTCGAGCGCATCGGCCATTTATGTTTAGGCATAGCCACACCTTCCTTAACATCCTTGAGAATCATATAACCTGTGAGCATGCGCTTCTGCTTCTCGACTTCGCGCCTGGCATTGTAAGACCTGCGCTCCTTCTTTGTCACTACAGTACTGGACTGCACCAGGATAGTGCTCTCGGCGCGCAGCTCGTGCTCTGAACGACCAGTAGCTTTCGCTTCCTGCTTGATTTCCCTGGCGAGCTGCTCTTCGGTCTGGACATTTATGAGCGTTGGGTATTCTTCAGTCCGCATGATAACAAGATCGTGCCTAACTGGAACTACAACAGTACGCTCTTCCAGCGTGAACATGAACTTGCGCTGCTCTGGGATCCAGTGCCATACCCTGTTCAGCTCTGTGCGCTTGTCCTGAGTGTAGTAAGTCTGGAAGCCAGCGAATATGCGACGACGATTATCGAAGTACTTGCGTGTAACATAAACCCAATTTGGCTTGGGCATTTCGAAACACTGCTTCTTGATGCCGCTGTCCGGGGCATCGACGAACGTATAGTCATCCTTGCCATTGGCTTCCGCAAGGTCCATCTGCCAGTCATCCGGGAAGGTGCACTCGTCGTATCCCGAATTACTCTCGGTGCGATCATGGCTGAAAGCGATTTCTGGCACCAGTCTGGGGTTCGAATCCCGGTACACTCTGATGGGATTGCCCATTTCATCCCAATCGTCGCGAACGAACTTACCATCATTGCGATTGAATGTCGGTAGCGTTGATACCCGCCAGATCTTTGCGGGGCGGTTCCTTTTCTCGAACTCGTCAAGCTTCTGACGCAATGAACCTGTGTAGTAGGGGCGCTTTCGCAGTGCTCTCATGTTGGCAGGCAGAATTATCAACCCGCGGTGCCTTTCATGCAAAGAACAAAGCGACCCCAATCCTGCTCTGAAAGCTTACAGCCCTTCCTCGAAGGATTCATGTCCTTGCACATCACACAGACATGGGGGACTTCAGGGCTCACAGTTCTTTTTACTGATGCGGCTTCCTTTTTGTGCAGGCTTTCAACGCGCTCATTCCATGCCGCTTTACTGGACTGGGTCTGCCAGGGACGACTGACCGCTTTACTGGGTCTGGGCTTCGGCTTCTCGCCATAGTGGTTACCTTCACAGAATCCAGCTCCGGGGGTTGGTCTTCTCCTTAATAGATGCTCGGGTAAAAGACACACGGCGCTCGGTGGATCCGCTGAGAACGGCATCCTGGCATGTAGGTCCAGCTTTACCTGGCGCTCACCGGTGGCGGGCTCAGGATAATAGTTCCAACCCATCACGAACCTGTATGTTTCCGCAGTCATGTGCGGCTCAGCACTCTCATCGGATTTGATGTCATTTGTTGTTAGTATATTTGACATGGTTTTCAACTCCTTAAAAAGATGCGGTTAAAACCCACGGTAATTCTCAGACTTCTCCCAGGTGTGCCCGGTCTCACGGCGCGCCCAGATCACTTCAGGACAGAGTGCTTCAATCATCGGCTGAACTACGGACCAGTCGCCGCCTGCCAGCCCACAGCCAAACATCCAGGGGGCGTACACAGGAAGACCAAGCTTCTCAGCCTCAAGACTGACAATCGGCCAGGCAAGGCTGTAAGCGCCCAGATCAGTCTTCGAAGAATCAGTACCCCAGCGGTCCTGCCCCGCAAGATTGCAGACATAGAGCTCTGGTGCCACCTTAACGAACTGGACTGAACCCAGTTTGAGTTCGCCCGCAGAGAACATCTTTCGATACTCTGAGTACACGATAGGCCACTTCTGCCTGATGACCAATGCTAACCCGCGACCCATCGCGCCGCGACAATTAACCTGTTGTACAATGACACCGCGCTGGATGCCCAGTAAATCTGTATTTACTATTTCTGACATAATTACTCCTTAACTATCGAATCCGATAATTCACCCGGAATAATTTTATTTAAAATCGGCGTTGATGTTGCCAGCCTTGCGACGCTTGAGCATGTCCATACGAGTTTGTTCTCAAAAACAGTTTCATTTTGTGTTAGTAGTTATCCTGATAGTTAAATATATTTATAATAAAAAAATTGTTCACAAACAGACCATATCTGGTCACCCATTGTTCATCTCACCAATCACTTGTTGGCTGTTGGGCAACCAGGTAACGATCCGTTGGGCTTTGATACTCCATCCATGTCAAGGATTTACTGACAGCATCCTGAAGAAAATCATGCTCATCGGTCATTTTTCTAAAAATGCCAACACCCAGCAAAAACAAAGGAGAGATATCACTCGATCTTCGATCCTCTTCGTCGTGCACCAGTGAAGGAATATGACCATGTTCTGTCTGATTTTGTGCCCGTGTTTCCAATACTCTCCGAATGCTCTCTATTAGCTTCTGATTCTCAGAAACAGCAATTCCCAGAATGAAAACATCAAATCCCTTGTATACGGCTCCGGATATCCCCAGCCTGCCGTATGCGGAAGTCCCTGGTATGGTCCGTGAGCATTATGAAGCAGCACTTCAAGGCTGCCTTCTTTGCCTCTTCTATCTCTTGCCAGTTTGCGGTTTGCATGGTTTTAATTTTCAAATTACTTTATTTCCAATTTATCGTTAATTATCTGTACAAACCGTTTTGCAACAACACGGTAGTCAAAATTTTTCACTACACGTTCTCTGGCTGCTTTGCCC
>Ga0180732_1001921_pt1 | contig 11822 bp, 16 predicted proteins | sample KR11_01MetaG_FD_148674 | JGI IMG/M metagenome (GOLD analysis project Ga0180732, IMG submission 148674) | Groundwater microbial communities from the Olkiluoto Island deep subsurface site, Finland - KR11_0.1 MetaG | ecosystem: Environmental > Aquatic > Deep subsurface > Groundwater | place...
CACTGCTGTTAGTGGTGTGAAAGTGTTGTTCCAAGGGGTACGATTCATCTGCGCCCTCGAAGGGCGCAGGGTTCTCTACCCCTTGACCCCACGTTCTAAGTAGCCAAATAAGGAGATAAGCAAAGCTAGAAAACTAAAAACAATGGTAATTATTTCAATTTCATTCATATTTTAATTTATTTGTTATTTTAAAGTATATTTGATTTATATTTCAAAAATCAATTTAATAATATGCACATCCTAACAATCCCCTCACGGCAAATTCCCTTCCCCGCTCATCTCGTGCTGCCGCTCAATATTCATATTAATAAGTATTTCAAATATCCTCTTCACCGACTCCCCATCAAGCCCCCTCTCTGTGGCGGAATTCGCCGCCCTTTCAAGCACCATTTTATTCTGATCAAAATCATTTATCGGCATTTTCGCAGCTCTCTTTGCATCAAGCACATCCTTAGCAAGTCCCGTCCTCTTCTCGATAAGGTTGAGTATCTGCACATCGATCATCTCTATCTTTGCTCTGACCTCTCTTAACGGCATATTGATCCACCCGTATTATTGACTTTAGTCCTTATCACTTTTCCGCCTGTCCTTCGCCAGACAGGCTCCAGTTTGTCCAGCAGTTCGGCGCTTCCCAGGGCTGTGTATGCAGGTCCTGTGCCCGAAAGGCTCACTCCCTCGATGCCCACCTCCAGCGCCGCCATCATTGGCTCTGTGCTGAAGCCCAGGGCAGAGCAGTAAAGGAAGCCGTTAAGGGTCATGGCTTTCTCGTAATTTCCCTCAAGAGCCTCTTTATAAGCCATCTCAACCCATCGCCCCATGAGCCGTGAGCGCGCCACGTTCGTGGAAGAGCTGAATACTTTTTTCAGAGGTGCGAGTATCAGGACTTCTGAATCGTGCTCCACCCTGCTTATAAGCTCCATTTTCTTATTATCTGTTATAACGAATCCCCCCAGCATCGAAGCGCAGGCGTCATCGAAAGCGCCCGTTATTGTCACCTTTGAATCAAGCGCTGCCTGTACGCCTATCTTTACTGCTTCAATGGGTTTGAGTTTCTCATCCAGCGCGTCAAGGGTGGCAAGCACAGCCGCATTTGCCGCAGCGCTTGAACTCTTAAGTCCGCTTGCTATCGGGATTTCGCTCTTTGTGGCAACTTTTGCGCCGCTTGTTGAGCAAAAGCGCGAAAGGGTAAGCTCGACAGCGCGTTCGATAAGTGTGGTGTCACCGCCCTCTTCCATATAGCCCTGCACTTTTTTTGAATCAGTGAGTACAACTTCAGCTTCTGTTTTAAGATCAATACTGAATGCTGCGCCTTTCCAGGTTGAGATGGCGTTTATTATAGTCCCGGCGCCGTGTGCGTAAGCATATCCTGATCGTTTCATATTAATTCCATTCTCACAGTCGTGAACACAGGCCCTCTTGTGTCTATCTTCTTCTTCAATCCTGTTATGTACCTCTGCGCTATCGGGCCTATCCTGATATTTATCTCTGACGGCACTTTGATTATCCTCACCCTTGTTTCAGAGCCGCTGCCGTTCTTTACACCCTCTTCTATCTCTTTGGCGCAGCGCGCAGCGAAGGCGTCTATATATCTGATCCCGGAAGTCACACCGTTCTTAAAAGCATCGTCCCATCTCGATGTCCGTGGAAGACCCAGAATATCGTTCTTGTAAGAAATGACCTCATTCATCGAAGCAGGACCGCACAGCTTTGTATTCTCCTCAGGCTCAACGACCTTGACCCTGATATTCCCTTCAAATAACTGCCCTTCCCATGCCGTGAACTCGCAAGGGCTCTGTGTGTTCCCATGCATTTCGCATATCCTGACTATAGCGCCCTGTATCTCTTTCCCGGTCTCTGTCACCGGGGCATCTTCCACATATATCATACTTGCTATCTCGCTATCCGACATCACCCAGCTGATGTTATACTGGAACTGCGGGTATGTGAGAGCGCGGACATCTGTTGAATCGTGCAGTATCATCGCAAGCCGCTCAACGCCCATTCCCAGATTCATCACAGGGTAAGGGATGTTATACTGCGAGAGCGCAGAGGGTGAATAAATCCCGAAGGTCGCTACTTCCACCCAGCCGTCTTTGTATTTTGTCTTTGAGCCTACGAGTTTCGGGTGAAATGCGAATACCTCTGTCTGCGTATCAGGGACATAATATTTGCTTCTCTTATCATCCGGCCTGAACGTGAAATTGGAAAATCCGAACTGGCTCAAAAGCCCCGCTGCTATGGCTTTCCCTTCATCAACGCTCACATTCTCATCCATTATCACGCACGATGCGGAATAATAAGCCATCAGGCGGGTCGCATCCTCTGCCTGCTCGCGCCTGAAGCACCTGTCCACAGAAAATAGTTTCAAGGGAACACTGCAATAATCCACCATTTCACCAAGACTTATGAACCATCCTGAAGTCATGTGGCTTCGAAGTGTGTTCTGTGAACACACGGGAACAAGTGACTTGAACTCAGGGAATACGTGGTCTATCATCACAGCAACTTTCGAGTCAGGGACATTCAGTTCTTTTGACATCTCTGGTACAAGGTCATCCCCTTCTATCTCGCCTTTCTTGTATGAATGGAGTATCTGTCTTATCTTCTCTATTCCTTCGTCATTCAGGTCTCCCAGGATGCTTTTTATCTGACCTATCCTCTCATCAGAGATTCCAACATTTGGTCTTGGTAGACCGCCAGTGTAGAAGCATCGGTCAAGCACAGCAAGCGCCTCGTACCCGAACTGCTTGTGAATATCCCTGTCTTCAACTATGATTGGATTCATATACTCTTCAAATCCCATGCGCATGTATGCGTCACGCAGGCGCTGGATGGTGTCAAATACGGGGTGGGGCTTACCGTATTTCAGTGAAACACGCGGGTACTGTTCGTTGATGCCGGGTCGGGCAACGTATTTCTTTCCCTCGTTCCAGGCTGCGTCAAAATCAGCCTTAGTTGCTTCTTTGATATTATCAGGATTGAATTTCATGAATTGGTTTCTCCTAAAAATTGTCTTTCATTGGAATAGTTCATATTTATTCTATAGTTGATGGATTTATGAACCCACCTCTCATCATCATATCAACCAGCACAAGCGCCATCATAGCCTCAGCCACTGGCACGATGCGCGGCGGGATGGAGGGGTCATGGCGTCCGTGTATTTTTATTTTTGTATCTTGCATTTTGCTCGTATCAACTGTATGCTGTTCATGTGAGATCGAAGGCGTTGGCTTTACGGCGATCCTCAATACGATCGGCTCACCATCGCTTATACCTCCAAGTATTCCGCCTGCATTGTTAGTAAGGGTGGTTATTTTTTCATTTCTGATGGTAATGACGTCATTCATCTGGCTGCCTTTCATTGATGCGGATTTAAACCCTGCTCCTATCTCAACGCCTTTTACGGCGCCGATGCTCATCAATGCCTTTGCAAGCTCAGCACTCAGCTTATCGAAAACCGGCTCGCCCACTCCTGCGGGAATACCGATGCCTATTACCTCTACCATCCCGCCAATGCTATCGCCTTCGCTTCGTGCGGCGCGGATAATAGCTTCCATTTCTACTGCCGCATCAGGGTCGGCGCATCTGACCGGGTTTTTTTCGGTGTTTTCGCGCACTTCTTCGATGCTGACGATTTTTGCGCGGACACCTCCCAGTTCCACAACATGACCCAGGACTTCTACTTCCTTAAGATCAAGGAGCTTCTTTGCAACTGCGCCAGCGGCGACCCTTCCAATTGTTTCGCGAGCTGAAGACCTGCCGCCTCCGCGCCAGTCCCGAAAGCCGTATTTCAACTGGTATGTCAAATCCGCATGCCCCGGGCGCGGGGTATTGCGAAGCGCCTCGTATTTACTCGAATCTACATCTTTATTTTTTACGATAATAGAGATAGGCGCGCCCGTGGTCTTCCCTGAAAACACGCCTGAGAGGATCTCAGCCCTGTCCTCTTCCTTTCTCTGAGTTGTAACATCGCTCTGACCGGGACGGCGGCGATCCAATTCTTTCTGGATATCCGTTTCATCAAGTTGCAAACCTGCCGGGCATCCGTCAATTACAACACCGACTGCAGGGCCGTGGCTCTCGCCCCATGTCGTTATCCTGAAAAGTGTGCCAAAGGTATTTCCAGACATGCGCTGTTATTTAGTTAGAGCGTTTATATAACTCCTTTGAATATTGCAATTATGATCGAGATTTTTATTGATGAAGAAAAATGCACCGGATGCGGGGAGTGTGTGAGGGTGTGCCCAAAGGGTCCAAGGATATACAGGATAGTTGAGAAAAATGGCAAGAAGGTGGCAGAAGGGCTGGACAGGAGCTTCTGCATCGGGTGTACGACTTGCGTTTCTGTATGCAAACCAGGGGCGATACGGCTTGTGCGGAACTGGTAAATATCAATCAGGATATTTCAGAAAATACCAGAACCAGACCAATGATGTTTCCTTTTTCATCTTTGATGGCGTCGCTGTTTTCTCGAATTGAGACCCTCTTATTATCTTTCGATATCAATATCGTGTGACTTCCCTGACCTTCACCTGCTTTTTCATAAACTATATTGAATATCTCCTTAAGAGGTCTCCCTCGCGCATCTTCCTGCTTCCACCCTATCATTGACTGGGCAACAGGATTCATAAACAGCACATAGCCTTCAGGATCCGTGGCAATAACAGCATCACCTATGCTCTTTAGCGTTACACGGAACCATTCCCTGCTCTCTTTTAATTTCTTCTCTATTGAATGTTTGAAGAGAGCCATCTCAATAATGATATGCAATTCTCTTTCTCTGAACGGTTTAACAATATAACCGAACGGCTCAGTTATTTTTGCCCTCTCAAGCGTCTTTTCATCTGAAAAAGCAGTAAGGTACACAATAGGTATATCGAAGAGGGTTTTTATTTGTTTTGCAGTTTCAATCCCATCCATGTCACCTTTCAATACAATATCCATTAAAACGAGATTCGGATTCGTCTCTTCCACCTTTTTTATCGCTTCTTTTCCTGAAGATACTTTTGACGCAACAGCATATCCTAAATTAAGCAAGCTCCTTCCTATGTCTTCTGCGACAATTGCCTCATCTTCAACAACCAGTATACGGGTTTTTAGCATTATTCCACATCTTTTATTTTAATTCGATATTAATCTTGTTGCTACAGTTTATATCAACAGTATTATTATGTTTGTGTAATAATATCCTTGATTTAGGTTGGCGCAAGTTTTCAACTATTATGCGTTCCTCCATTAACGAACTCTTTCTTCGCCAACCTCTACTTTTCATGGTTATTATAGACATATATTTCACAACAGCTTTTGCCTGAATCAATGTTCTCTGGCCTGGTATGGATCCTCTCTATCTTACCACCTAAAGCATCTGAAATCCATCCATCGTATAATCCTTTAATAAATGTACAATTAATAATGCTGGTTTGCGCATTGCCTTTTACCAGAGGACAGGTGATAATTTGGCCGCAGATGACATTTTCACCTACGGTCGACCATTTTGAGTCCTGCTTAAGGATTGCGCTCATATCCTGCATATATTTTACAAATGTATCGGCACCCCACGTAATTATATTATTATCTGTTTTATAGTTCTGCATTATCTTTTTACCAAATTTGCCGCTAAGTGATTTTAAGAACTCATTATTCGATGGCACGTTCCTTAATAAATTCAACATTTTCACGAGATTCGAATAGTAATTTCCAGCCGGATCATCTCTTATCGTTAAGTCCTCTGCCAAACGTACAAGTATCTTGCTCACTTCTGGGAGTTTCTTTAAGATTATAATGTTCTCACCAATTATCGAGTTATATGTTTGCCCGTTTTGACGTAATATTTCTTCAAACATATTCGCAAGCCATCCAATGGCTTCGCTGTTTGTGAACCTGTGATGTATTATTAAAGATCCTTTATTGATATCCATATCTTCGATCAAGCCTATGGTTTGGAAGAGTATCTTCACTTTTATTAAGAAATCTTCTGAAGGGATCTGATTTATCGGGTAGCCACAATACCTTTCAATGCAAGTAGTGATCTTATGCGTCGTTTTCCCGCTAAGGATATCTACAAATAGATGTCTGGGTATCGCAACCATTTCATAATTCATCATTATATAAATCGGCACAATAATAGTCCAGAAACCCGGCTTTTTATATAATTCAGAAAAGGCGTCATCCATATATCCAAAATTCTCGACCACAGTTTTAAGCGCCCTATCCTCTTCACCTTTTATCATGTTAAACTCACAGGACGCATTTATAATTTTGATATCAGACACACTGAGCTTATATTTTTGCGCTGCGAATGTTGCAATAATAGAGCTCATGAACCTGCAAGTGTCAGGATTCTTTCCAGTTACTGTAAAATTGACATTTTCGGGCTGTATGTTATTATCCGGACATATTTTAACAGACAAATCCCAGTATATTTCGTTTCCAAGCTCATTAAGGCGCCCTTCCAGATCAGATAAAGAGCAGATATTGCTGCCAATGATGTTTTGAACTGTATACTCATCCGGAAGTCTGCCAGCAAGGTTTTTTAAAGCCCATATGAGAGTTAATGAGGTCAGGTTTTGCTCCTTCTTTAACCCTGAAATGAGCTTTTTGACGGAATCCGGATCCTGGAACGCTGCGTCGGCAAGGTCTATCACCTCGCGAATGACAGCACTTAGATTGCCCTTGTGCTTTTGCATCAGGGGTTCAAGTTTTCCCAGATATTCCTCATTTAGAGATATGTTTTTTCTAAGAATCATGCATTATTGCCTTAACTACCCTTATTGATCAGATATTTTTAATATATTTTTTATGATTATCATTATAATAGTTAATATCGTAATAGCCTTTTCGTATTAAGATATTTTAGACTGTTTACAGTTGTTCACATTTTGCTACCTTTGTTGGCAACCTGGACTATCCTGTTGTGTAGCTGATGTTAGCTAGAAGAACATTTAATAAGGAGGCCAAAAATGACCGAAGAACAATTTGATGAAAAATATAAAGAAAAATTGGACGCCGAAGCAGAACGGTTTATATGCATGATAAGGAACTCAAAAAACGTTTGTTTTCCAGAACCGAAGAAATGGTGGCAGTTATAGCGCAGTACTCCAATAGAGGGCGATTAATTGTTGATTAAATCGGGCGAGATGCTTAAAAAGAACATTAATGCCAAATGGATACCTGTCATTATGATAATCAACAAAGATATGGACAAGACGAATGCGATCGATTCTTTGGCTGATGATTTCTTGAACAAGCCAATAGATATGAATGTATTAAGGACGAAAATAAATGCCTGGTTAAAAATAAAAAACCGCGGCAATCTTGAAATTGATCGCTTCTCGAATACAAATATATATAAAATATTTTAGATACAAATAAAGTTAAGTCATCTGCATCCTGATATTCCCATTATAAAATCCGGACCTCGGGTTTATCCTCTATAAAAACCGTATCCTCAGGCAGCCTCTTGCACAGCTTTTTCATTGCAGGAGCTTCAGTGGCATAATGTGTGGCATCGAACAGGCACAGCTTCCCAGCATAGCGTATTGCGTCGTGCCTGAGCTCCCCTGATACAAGCGCATCAGCTCCGCGTTCGATGGCTGTGTCAATATACTCCCTTCGGAAACCACTCCCTCCGACCACCATGACATTTCTAATCTCTGAGTCACCCATATACTGGACATGGGTCTGGAGCTTCTCCGAAACAAAAGAGGCGAATTCCTGTGTTCCCATTGGCTTGATTTCGCCGAGCCTTCCCAGTTCGAGATTTGTGATATTGGTAAGCTCCAGCAATTCCGCGAGCACATCATTTACCCCGCCTTCTGCTTTATCGTAATTCGTGTGCATGGTATAGATGGATATATCGTTATCAATGGCGATCTTCAGCGTGTCGGATAACCGCTTTGAGATCAGGTTTACAGGGTCGAAAATAAGCGTGTGATGGGTGATGAGGAGATTTGCCCTCAAGCGCGCCGCTTCCTTTAAGACATGGTCCGTGGGATCAAGCGCAACTGCGATCTTCCGGATGTCTGCGCCCCGGTCAAGGACGAGTCCGATCCTTCCTGTGTCGAAATCCTCTGCCAGAGATGGGGGTGCGATGGATTCTAGAAGTGGAATGAGTTCTTTTAGATTCATGCTGTTCTGTTGTCGTTGGGATTATTTAAGGATTCTTTAGATAGTAAAACATTTAAACGAACCCTTCCTAATTATCAAAAACGTGCGGAGGTTACAATATGGACAAACTCTATGAAAATTCAGAGACCGGCTGTTGCCCCAGGTTCGACCCTGCACCCTGGGACGGGAAGGAATTAATCTGGCAGGACAGGCTGTTCCTCAAAGACCGGGTCAGGAGCATATTTCACATCCCCATGAACTTTGATAAAGTAATGATCAGGAACATGGAGAAGATAAAATCAGCAGGCGCCCTTGCGTCAGAGCCGCTCATGTTCACGGACGAGAACTCGCTGTGGGGAGCGGATGTTTACATTGCAGTGGGTAAAGTTGTGCCTGGTGCGTCAATCGAAAGAATGTCAGGGACTTTTCTGAGCAAAGTTTTCGAAGGTCCTTACAAGGATGCCGGGAAGTGGGCAAAGGAAATGGATAAGTATGTCAGGTCAAAAGGAAATGATCCCAAAAAGATATATTTCTTCTATACCACATGCCCGAAATGCGCAGAATATTATGGGAAGAATTACACGGTACTTCTTGCAAAGATCAAATAATGACTGTTGAGCGTGTGAATAATGAAAGCTTTCGAATAAACCTGTATCTGCTCAATTTCGCCCTCCTTTTCACCCACGAGATAGACTCTGCGTTCTGGAAGGAATGGGAACTCTTCGGGATACCTGGGGGAATACAGGTATTCCTTGTGCTGAACTTTCTGCTGCTGCTTGTCGCTCTCATCGGATTCAGGCAGGTTTTGCTTGGAGAAAAATATGGGACTGCATTCTCTCTGATGCTGGCTGCTTCAGGGGTTTTTGCTTTTTCCATCCATAGTTACTTTATACTGAACGGGCGCACTGAATTCACACAGCCTGCGTCGCTGGCCCTGCTCGTTATCATATTGATCGTATCGCTGGTTCAGGGTTTCGTTGCGTTGTCAAAAAAGTATTCTTGATTATTAAAGCGCGCCGAGTTTTCATGTTTTGCTGGTATTCTGGAGAATCTGTTCCTTAAGAGAGCATGAGTTTTTTCCTTTAGCAGTCATACGACCCCCCAATGAATTCGGAGGGCATCCAGTGGGTGCTCGAGGGATTTATTGCAATCTTCCTATTTGATATCTTCACATGAAAATTCAGACGCAGATAAATAAATTAAGATAATAGCAATTCTTATGATATTCATGATCCTTAAAACTTAGTGTAATTAATTTCTTAGTAATTCATAAATAATTCAACATTCATTTTTATAATCTCAAGCCCATTGTTCTTACTTTTAATAGGTCCAAAGGTGTTATGACTCCTATATTGTTACCCTTCTCATCGGTAACAACCTTGATACTTTCATTTCGCAACTCATCTACGATTTCATTGAGGGGTTTTTCTTGAGATACCATTTTTACCTCATAGTAAATATTTTCTTTCTCATGAATAGCATCTTTTACTTTCTTGCCCATATCTGTTAACCTTAACTTCCAACTATCAGTATGACCAATAACTTTACCCTGATCTAAAATTATACCCTTTTTTACCCCAGCACTTTTCATCTTATTTAAGGCTTCTTGAACAGTGTCCATTGCATCAATATAATGTACGGGTGTTGACATAACATCTTTAACCCGTGCATATTTATAATCTACCATTAATACCCCTCATTATTTTTCTCTAATTTCGTCAATAGGAAGATCTAATAATCGTTTAGAATTTAGTTCTTCCAATATTTTTATATTCTTTTCTTCCAAGAACAATCTTATTTTTTCAATATTTTCATAAACTTTATCGTACCCAAATTTATATGTTTCAAAATCACTACTTACAGACCTTGCATCATTTTTAAATTTTTCGGAATTAACTGCCTCGACTTCAAATTTTTGAGCTTTTTCTAGGTTAGCATTCGCTTCAACCTTATTTACCAAAGCGCGCAAAATTGTACTTCCTCCATATCCTCCGATAGCACCTATACCCAAGAATTGATAATAAGTTTGAGGCATCATTGTCGATAAAATAGCTAAGGATGCAGCTACTCCAATTATGATGTCGGCCATTATTCCCATATTATAGTATTTCTTATCTTTGTTTTCCAAACCCCACATTTTAAACCTACCGCTGTTATTGACAAATGAACTCGCCATTCCACCAATAATTGCAGCTGAAAAGAATGTTATCCAATGATACCATGTAGTTTCAAATAAACTAATTGACACCTCTCCCATAAATTATAATACATTGTTTCATTGCATTTAATATTTGTGGTCTATATTGGTCTTTATAATTGAGGGGGCCTGGCTCTTTTCTGAAAATGTGCGCCTATTATTAGTCTTGAAGAAAAGTCATCCTGGATTCCTATAGCTTTTAGGAGAATGAAACACCTAACGTCTGTAGTCACAGACCTCGCATTGAAATCCGAAAAGGCATCACTAGGATGCTCATGTCTCTCTCATTTCTGTCGGTTTACTTGTCCTATGTTTCTTTTCAGGCGCATGGTTCAATTTAGAGAACTGGTAGCGTTATTTTGCCCCTATTATTGTAACCAATCCCTTTCCAATGCCCATATATTCTATTTTGAATCCTGCCCCTTCAAAATATTCTTTCATTACTGCCTGTGAGATTTTTAATTCTTTACCCCTCACGCTCAGCCAGGAGTATCCATGAAATATGATGATGCATCTCCCCCTGGGCTCTGGGTTCATCGTATTCGTGCTCGTACAGTTCCTTAATAGAGAGAAATTGGAAATCCTCTTCCATATCCTCTCTCGTGCAGAAATGGAGATACTTTTTATTAATAAACGAATGTTGTTCGTCCGGGCAGGGCTCTCCTTTGCCATATTCTTCCGGGTCGTTCGTGGAGAGACTATTCAGAAATAATAAACCTTGAGGTTTGAGGAGATTTGCGGCTTTTTTTCTAAGTTCTTCTCTCTGCTTTCTTTGTAATATTTGGTACAGGTTAGAGGCGAATACTATGTCGTATTTACATTGGTCAAGATCCATAAAATTACAGCACTTAAATTGAATTGCCTTTGTGGATGGATCGACTGTAGAATTTTTTAAGATATCTATGGCCTTTTGAGATAGATCAATTCCGAAAATGCAGCAATTGAGGTTTCTCGCCAAATATAAACAATCCCGACCATAACCACAACCAATATCTATTACGCTCAGATATTTGTCCTCTAATTGATGACTTTTTAAATATTTGACAGCAATGATAGCCAACTCGCTCGGTCTATCTCCCCAGATGCGCGCGGCGATTTCATATTCCTTATCCCAAAAAAGCCTTTCTTTGTTCATATCAGTTTTTTCCAATGCAATAATCCACAATGCTATCGATATGAATAGCTGTTGTTTTCAGGAAAGGAATACCATATTCGTCTTTTTCGAGAATCAGAGGGAGTTCCGTACAACCAAGAATCAAACCATCAATAGAATCTTCGTCTATCATTCTTTTTACTACTGATAAGAGTTCTTGTCTGGTCGAATTTTTAATGATGCCAAGCGCAATTTCGGATATGATTTTATTATGAATGAACTGTTGTTCATCTTTCATTGGAACTATTATCGAGATACTCGCATCGTGAAATGCCTTCTGGAAAAAGTCTGATTCCATAGTAAATTTTGTCCCCATGAGACCAAGTTTCTTTAGCTTCATGTTTGATGCCCGTTTGCATGTTTCAT
>Ga0180732_1001922_pt1 | contig 11820 bp, 18 predicted proteins | sample KR11_01MetaG_FD_148674 | JGI IMG/M metagenome (GOLD analysis project Ga0180732, IMG submission 148674) | Groundwater microbial communities from the Olkiluoto Island deep subsurface site, Finland - KR11_0.1 MetaG | ecosystem: Environmental > Aquatic > Deep subsurface > Groundwater | place...
AATAGGAATTATAGATGCAATGGAACATCAAGAAAAATTACAGCAACATTATACGGGAGGTACTGTTTTCCATATAGATATGGGAGATGATGCTGGGTGTGGTGCAAATGGTATTAAAGATATAATAAAAGCAAGTTGTACTAATCGAACATTGCCTTATATTACGTGGTCACCGTCTTATAGTATTTGCCCAATCCATGGTAAGAATTTTGGGAAGAATAATTGTTGTGATAGAGTCGAAATCTACAGCAGAGTTGTTGGATATTATAGAAGCGTTGATCGATGGAATATTGGTAAGAAAGAAGAATTTAATCAAAAGAAATTTTTTAAACAAATGAAATCAGAAGATATCAAACCAATACCATATCATTTAGATAAAGATGGTAATGTAGTAGTTGATTAAAAATGACCAAAATTAAATGTAAATTATGTTCTGATATAATCGAATCAAAATACCGTCATGATTATGTTACTTGCAAATGTGGAAAAACATTTGCCGATGGAGGAAATGATTATATTCGAACAAGTATTTATGGAGAAGTAATACATGAATAAATTTAAAGAAATATGGGCCGAACAAACTGTTCGAGTTTTACCATGGAACAACGATTGTGCAATTCACACACACGTATACATTCCTTATTGGGATGAACTTGTCTTAATAAATTTTATAGACAAGGATGGTAAATTGATGACAGAAAATAATGTCAACTATAAAGTAAGGCGTGACCATGTTAAAATATTAAGTAGGTGAATGTTATGGATATATTTGTTTTTATGTCGCAAAAATATACCGAGTGGAAAAAAACCGGTAAATCAAAAATTAAGTTTATAGAACTAAAAAAGACAGGTAATAAGATACGGGCAACTTAATTATCGTGTGCCATATGCGCTTTAAAAAAATTATATTAATCAATAAATAAAATCGCAGGAGGTGAAATTATGAAAGAAAACACAAAAGGAATTGTTACTCTTGTATTAACTGCATTGGGATATGTTTATTATGTATTTCCAACCATGCATGAATTATTTAATCCAATAACTTTTTGGCAAAAACTAATGATGTTTTTCACTCTGGACATACTGTCCCTTGTGGGAACAGTAATTGTTACTGCCGGAATTGTTTCGGTATTAAATATTGTGTATGAGAAACTAGCTGAAAAATTTAAGTAATTGTGGTATAAAGATACAGATAATTGTTGCTAAAGCAATGGTATAAATTTTCCACTGTTTTAAACTATCTGTTTCTTTTTCTATTTTTTCTATTTTTTTAGTATGAAAAGATAAATCTTTAATAACATCATTATGAATTGTGTCTAATTTATCCATAATACCCCGGTGTTGTAATTCATTTACATGTACATAATTTTCAATACGTTCTTCGAGCGTTTCCAAATTTGTCATAATACCTCAAATATATTTTTCCTTCTTTTTTGGTCCGCCGCCCCTATTTTCTTTTTTTGGGGTTGGTGTACTTTTAATTGTTTTCATGATGTTTTTGGCAATGTAACCATAAAGTTTGTTCCTGAATTCCATGCTCGAACCATAATCGCATAACCTGCCTGCTGAGATCCACCCAACGCTGTGTTGCTGGGATCGCCACTTACTGCTGCCGCAGATGTTAAGTATGGTAAATCTGTAATTGTTTTTAAACAAATATTTTGATTAACATTATCACATTGAAGAGCTACAATATCGCCCCTCAAAACACTCTGAGCCGGTGAAATTGTGTATGTTTTCCAACCATGTGTTGTTTCAGTATGTGGATCGGAAGTATATATTAGAGTGGACGTGGAATTATTTACTGTACCAGCATTACCACCACGATATATTTTTAATTTTGTTACATGTGATGACCCATTCCAACTATAATATGCCCACCGATCTATTGTTCCATCCATTTCAATTGGATTTCCAACATCAGCATATAGGAATGCACCGCTATCCCCAGATGTTGCTGTCAATGTATCGGTTATGTTCGGATATCCACCCCATGTAGTTTTTGTTGGAGTAATAGTCATACTTTTCGTAAATGAAAATCCAGTCTCAGCACTATAGTCACCTTCACCAACATATAATGTTTTTCCAGATGTAAGTGCCGTTTGTGATGTACTCCACGTTGCTAAAGCCGCACCCCAAGAATTCCCTGTTCCATTATCACTGCCTTGTTTATGAAGATATTTATTAGTGGTTTGATCATAAACATCAAAATATACAGTTGTACTACCACCAGGGTAAGAAACATTACAGTAATATCTACCGGGTTTATATATTTCAAGATAAAGGTTTTTTTCTCCAAATCGTCCTATCCATGCAGTGGCATATGTACCAGATACTGAATAATTAAATATATTTCTACCATAAGAATCATAATAGGCAAAACTGATGGTTCCATATGGTACACCCGAAACAACAATTGCAATCATTTCAGCTCTACAAGTAGAAGGATCTTCTGTACATTCCCCACCCGCAGAATAATCGAGTGCATTGAAGTGATCTCCCCGAGGCCAACTGGTGATATTAAAACTATTTGTTGTGGCACTTATACTACCACAAGAAGTTAAGTCCCATTTTCTACCAATCTGAACAGTCATATCAACCTACTACAATCTTTACGGATTTACCAGCAGCTATATTGATTTGAAAATTACCAACTACATTAGAAATATATGTAGTGGTATCGTCGACATAATATTTCTGAGCAAATACTTCATTCCAAAACAGTAAACTTGTGCCCAAATCATGACTGTCGGTGGTATTTGGATAAATTGGTCCAACACAGTTAGCACCACCCGAAAGTTTATTTACAATTCCATCCTGCCCATGAACAAGATACCCAGAATCATCAACATATAAACAGGTAAAATCGGTAGCTGCCCAAGTTGTATTTCTGAGAAGAATTGTAGGATAATTTGCCGATGATCCACCCGCACCACGGATAGTTTGATGGTCTCCTGTAAATATATTATCTCCCGATAATAATGCATATTGGGGATGATCATTATCAGATAATCCGGTTAATAAATGATGATCTCTTGTGGTTATACTTTCTATACTCCCGCTTAAAGATAACTTGGCATTCAAAGCATTTTGTAAATCAGTCTGGTTTGATAATGTGCCTGTTATGGAACCCCAAGTCCCACCCGCACCAAAAGCTGTCCATGCGGAACCATTATAAAAATATGGAGCATGCTCGGTTGTATTGTAATATAACTGACCTTCTGTCAGAGCAACGGGAGCTGTAACTAGTTTGTGTATAACCGGTGTCTTGAGTTCGGGGATGGTGCCGTCTGACTTTATGCCAAAAAAAACATCTCCCTGTATAGGAGTTGAACCATCCATTTTAAAGAAGGGTTTGGCATTTGTTGCAGTAAGCTCCTTGTCTGTTTTATCTATCCTATCAAAATATGTTTGGGTTTGGTTCTCGTATTTTAGAGGTTTTGTAGATATATTAACTGTTGTGGTTGGTTGTGGCCAATGTTTAACTAATCTAGTTATAATGGGAACGGGGGTTCCGGTAGAAATAAAGGCTTTGTTGATTATACCATCATATATAGATGCAAGAGAACCTATTATGGGAGTAATTGCCGCGTCTTTTGATTCAAAAGAGATTTCAGAAATTGGATCTTTAAAGCCACCCAATAAAGTAGTAAGATAACTTGTTATATCGGTGGGACTTATGATATCTCTTTTTGTTACTGTTTTGCTTCTTTTTATATAAGCCGCAATACTGGTTGGATTATTTGCGATATTTCCAGCTGCCGCGGAAAATTTATATGTGTATGTGAAATATAAATCGGTATATCCCAGACTACTGGGAGCGGTTGGAAAATTAATAAAACCGGGAGGACTTGCACTAGCATAAATAACATAATGCACACCCTGAATTAATGTTACTGCGCCTGGATTTGCTAAAACAGTTATATTGAAAATTTGCGTATCGGTATTTTTACCACCCGCGTTGCTATCAGAAAGAATATAATTTAGGGTTCCGAGAGTAACAGTATGGTGTTCAGAATTTACTGTAACTTCTGTTTGACCACCGATAACATTGAGATTATTTGTGAGATCTTTACTATCAGTTTGCCATCCAATAAGTCCTGCAACATTAACTGTTTTTCCGGACCAAGTTACAATATTTCCATTTTGATCTAATGGAGATCCAGTACTTGCTGCTTTGTTATAAAAGTTTTGATTTACCGGTTTTCCTCGTGGTTCAAATCGTATACATCCGCCAGCAACATAAGTGTCGCTGGGATCGTAATAAAATTGCCAATTGACTATATTGGAAAGTTCCCATAACTTTTCATAGATGTTATTATTTTCGGTGGAATACCTGTTTAAATTTACTGGGGTTGTTACATCGGCAGCAGTACTGAGATTTATAGTTTTTCCAGTTGCCGCGGCTGCGGTGGATACTAAATCTGCAAAAATTGTTTTTACAGATGTATCTACACCATATTCTTCCTTTGGACCCGTTTCTGACCATTTGGTTAGGACTAATCTATCGGAACATTTTAAAATTATTTTAAATAATTCTATTTCGGGGTCGTCGATGTATCCACTAAATATAATATTTGCGGAAGTTTCTTCGACTTGACCAGCAACTAGAGTATCAGACATCCAAATTTGAACTGGTTTCCCTGTAATAAAATCGGTTTGATCTTCGGTTGTATTGGTTCGTCTTAGAGCAAGATCGGCGGTAGAAACCGCGTCACCATAAGTTTTGGAATATGAAAAATCGATAATACGTTTTACGGTTTGGTCTGATTTCACCAAAGAATTTATTTTTATCCGGACATATTTAGTGGCCATTAAGAATTCCCCTGAATGAGGCTCAGTGACCATTCTAATTTATTGACAATACCGGCATTATATTCCCATGAAAATGATTTGAGAATCATAGTCATCGAGGTTCCAGCGGGTCTATCAGACACGAATGTCAATCCGCTAGCTGCTAAAATATACTGTTGGGAGTTCATGAATCCCTCAAGAGCATTTATAAAACTATCTATCTGGGTAACAGTTCCAGTAGTTATACCCGAAATTATAAGAGTTTTCTTGGTTCCCATAAGGTCTATTACTACAGTCGCATTACTGTTTTCTGTGGGAATAAGAATTTCCCAGGTTTGGCTTTCCTTATCAACTTTCATGTTTTGGATTTGGGGTGAACCATAGGTTGTATCATCTTTTATATTCAATTGAACCGTAATACTACCATTAGAAATAGTATAAGCCATTATATATCACCAAATTTTTCTGAAATATCTTTACAATATTCAACGAATTCTTTAAATGTTCGATTCAATTTAGTTGAATTACATTTATTACACAGAATCATTATATTATTTTTATCCACATAATTCTCGTTGTTTTTCCTATCCAAAGATGGAGAATTGTATACAGGGACCCCGTTCTTATTACCATATTCCCAGTTTAATTTTTCATCACATAGTTCACAATATTCTACATTTTTAATTAATTCATATAACTCTGTGCTTGAAATCTTTATCAAATATCCCCTTCTTTTATGACCATGGATTGTATTTTGACACCAAGTAAGTTTTGGATGTTCACAGACCCATCTTCTTTTTTTTATTTTTATTTCTTCTCTATTTATTTTCTGATAAATCGAAACCCTATTAAGACAACAGAATTTACATTCTCCCGCGATACCATCTTTTTTAGATGCATCTTTATAAAATTCCAATTCATCTTTGAACTGTTCACAGACATAACATTTTTTCATAATCTAAATACCCACAGATCCACGAACATTATAAAGACGTCTATTGGACTTTTCTATTTCTTCTCTTATCATACCCCTAAACTCTTTTCCGTCTATAAAAACTTTAACATTCGTGCCCCCACCAAAATTACCCAGTTGATCCAACGGCACAATAGCCTCCGGTCCCGCTTCACCGATTAATGCTCTGGTAGGTTGGGTCACGATTCCGCCATCAGCACCTTCCCACTGTAAACCACCCTCTCCAAAGAGAGTTCCTTTAATCCCCAGAGCTTTTTTGATACCTGCTCCAAAGTCAGCTATTTCTCCACCAATCTTACCTATTCTATCAAAACCCTTACCAGTAAAGATATCTATAACCCACCCAAATACATCTGTAATCTCAGACACTATTCTTGCAAGTTCAGCCATACCACCCCAGAAAGCTTGCCATGTGGGATTATCAGACCATCCCTTAATCCAATCAAAGATATAACCACTTATTTCAGCTAGGAGGGTTGCCCACAGAAGAGGATCCACAAATTTTGCAAGGAATGCCACCAGTCCTTTTAAGACTCCCCCAAGTCCTTTTTCTCCCAACCATGTTATTACTGGTTTTAATATATCACCGAATATTTTAAATAGGGGAGAAATTTTAGTTAGAAGAACAGCTATAAACTCAAATGCTTTTACTATCCCAGATAAACCAAGAACTGCCAATATAGTATCGAAGCCCAGTTCAGCGAATGTTTTTATTTCTTCCTTTTTACCCATTGTCCATTTGAAGAACCCTGCTGATGCTTTCAACAACCCCGTTAAAACAGAAAGTATTTCGGGAAGGAATGGCATTATTAAAGCAGTTAAAATCAATCCAATTGCCGCACTAAACATATCTGACAATTTCCCAATAAGGGGAACATATTTAGTTAAGGTAATCCAAGCACCTTTTATCCATTTCCAATAGAGATCCAATTTCCAAAGTTTACCCAGCTTTTTAAATTCGGTTTTATTTAGGGGGTCCAAATGAACTTTCCCGACCTGGGTTTTTTCTTTCGCATATGCTGCAAACGGACTTTTTGGTAGAGTTTTTGATGGGCTACCCAGCTTTTTAAATTCGGTTTTATTTAGGGGGTCCAAATGAACTTTCCCGACCTGGGTTTTTTCTTTCGCATATGCTGCAAACGGACTTTTTGGTAGAGTTTTTGATGGGCTACCTACCTTTATCCCATCAGATTTTTCTATGCGTTTTAATACTTTGTTGATGGAATTTTCCAGGTATTTAGCATTTATTCCAATATTAAGTTCAATATCATCTGCCATTAAGTCCTCCCGTTTGAGCTTTCTGTAGTTCTGTGAAATAGATCATGAATAATTCTACTTCGGTTATATCCATCTTATTTATTTGATCAGGTTGGATACCACAATATAATAGGGTGAATTTTTTAATGAGGTTTCCAAAATAGGGATCCCGCGTTCCCTTCGTCACGGCTCGACGAAAGGAATGTATTAGTTTGGGGATAAATTATTGATTTTATATATCTCTTCTATTAAAAATGTTCCGAGATCAAAATCTAGGCTTCTGACTTCTTCGATGGTTGCTTTGGTTCCTTTTATGAAAGGAGCAGAAACAAGTGCTGCTTGAATAAACAGGAGGGATGTTTGGCCTTCCAGTTCTTTTGGAACTTGGGTTATTTTATCTATGCCCATTGGAGTATTATCTTTTATATCCACGAGTTCCCCAAAAGTTAATTTCTTTATCGTGCACTTGGCTCCTGTTTCCAAATACTTACTTATATCCAATTCTTTGGTTTTCATTATTTATTTTCCTCTTCCTTTATAATTATTTGTTTTACTATGACATTCCTTGCACAAAGTTATACCATTATTTAAATCCCACAATTCATTACATTTTATAGAATCTTCTAAATTTTTAATATTATGTTCTTTTATAATTGAAGAGAATGATTTAATATGATGTGCTTCCAACCATGAACCTCTTACCCCACATTTTTGACATGTGAAGTTATCGCGACCAAATACTTGAGTTCGCCATTCAACAGATTTATAACATTCTCTAATAATTTTGGTTAAAGGTGTTATACCACCTTTCCAATTATAACATTTTTCTCCCCTCTGTTTTTGAGATCTTTTAATATTAGATTCTATAGATTGTATACTTCCTCTTTTTGACTTTGCATTTCTTTCTTTAGAGATTTCAGAATGATGTTTTCCTTTTCGATTATGTCCTTTTATATATTGTTTCTTTCTTTTTGGATGCCATTTATCATAATCATCTAGCTGTTGCCCACACCCACATGTACAAAAAATTAACATATTTATGGTGAAGTTAAAGTAGTATTCCTAGCATAAATTGTTAAGTTTCTTGCTTTAAGCGACACGTCCTCCATGATGGGCATTGTCGGGTCCTGACCCATATTCGTTGTATCTATTTTGACACCACCAAAGGAATATACAATACTGTTAGTACCATCGTTGAAATGCAACACAAGTCCGTTTTCGGCAACAGTAGATCCTGGACCAGTTATTGGGTAGGTAGTTGTACCATTCATAAACAGAGCTTGGAAATCATTTTTGTCTTGGAAGAACATACTTGCGGATATCGAATAGTCGTATGCCTGTTCAGAATATGTTGATGCATTCCTGCTTCCAAGCCCGTAAATAAGTTCCAAGTTTGGTGTGATTGTAATATCACAAGATTGAACTGCGGCCAATGGAGTGGCAGCACTTCCGGGAAGATATAGATTACCATATGCAAATGAATATGCATTATATGTTGATGCAACTTGTGCTACAAATGCTGGAGAATTTTCCGGATCCTCTTTGCCGAACATAAAGTCATATGTCACTGGTACCAGAGAACCCACAGAAGCACTTATACTTGTACTGGTGGGAATACATCCCAAAAGATTTGTCTGCATATCTGCTGTAATATCAATGGTATTTTGAATTGTCAATGTATTCAGCTTGATAGCATTTGGATTTCTAAACACATGATAATAATATGTGGGAGCAGTACCACCCAATTCATCTACTGCTAATCCGGTACCGTGTGCAAAGTAGAGGGGTTTATCTATAAGAATAGTTAGTCCTGTTGGTGCAGAAACTACTTTTCTTATTTCATAGGTGTTTGCTGTATTACCAACAATTCTTATTATATCAGTTGCAACAAACCCAGTGGAATCGAGAACAGTTAATGTGGTTGCACCTATTGCATGAATACCATTTAGTGTTGTTGACTGTTTTCCAGTTGAACTATCTGCTGCCGGGAAATAATCCCCAAGAAAACTCTGGAATGCCCAGGGATCAGACATTACTGTTTCTACAGAAAATGTTCCTTGAAATGTTAATTCTTGGTTAACTGCTGCTTCACGGTCTCCTAATCCGTATACTAATGTTAAATTGTTATTTCTTTCTAATCCTGTTATTTTCGATCCACGACCGAAAGTTTTGTTAATTGAGGCGGATTTTGTTTGATAGGTTGTTTCTTCAAACCCCCAATTTACGCTAGCGAGAGCACCACTTGGCATTTTAAATCACCTTGTTTATCATTTTTATCATTCCTTTATGTTCTTAATATTACAAACGAAATGTCCCCAGTTTGACGGACGATGTTATAATCATATTCCATTTTTGGTGGGTACCAATTAATTGAAACTTTATACATTACTTTATTTGTTTGCGCTAAATCTGTTATCCAATATAAACGAATGGCTTCACTTATATCTCGCATGAGTTGTCTAACCTGTTTAAACCCCTCATATTGAGATGCACCAATAGTTAGAGGTTGATCTGGTTTTGACCAGATATCGATTTGAAGTCTAACAGTTGAAAGTTCATCTGTTGAATTAAGTCCAAATGGTTTTCCACTATCAAATTGATTTATTATAGATATACGAGGAAAATGATTGGTAGTCAAGTCCACTTGGTACGGCCATTGATCCACGATAAATGGTGTCCCCGCCACCCTTGATGGATTTGGATCAGTAAGACGAACACGCAACATGTCACGTAAATTAATTTCCGGTTCTGTCATAATTTTCCTTTTAATTTTTGTTCGATTTTTTCTTTCGTTGGGGAAAAATTATCAATAATATACCATATACTTCCGCGAAAAAATGGCTGGGGCCGTTGACCTTCTGTAAATGCTGCTGCTATTGTCTTTCCTTGAAATGGAAATACCATCAGTGAACCTTTGGTGGGATAGATTAATTGTCTCCACAGTCCCCAGAGTCCAGTACCCCACTCCAACCATGGTGCATATTCCAACGGGGTTGCTATTGTTGATTCCATTACTGATTGTTTAGTAATCTTTATTGATTCGGCTAATGTCCCAGTAGAGTTGTATCCAGAAGGACTTCGACCGACAGAATGATCCGCCTGATGAGGAACTCTTTGATCAGGCGATTCAATTCCGGATGCATACTCTATTGCTTTGGCATGCACGTCTATGGTTATAACTTCCATTATAACAGGAACAACTTTTTCTTCTAGTAGTTTATTGATAGCGCGGGAACCAGGACCTTTCATTTTTGTTAGGTGTACATGGATTTTAAGTTCTAAGGTCATACTGGGAAAGCCCCCGAGTCCATGACCGCGAACACTTGTTTATAAAGAATCTGGCCTCCGATCCTTGGCGGAACCAATATTTTTCGTATCTTGAAGGTTGTGGCGTTCCATACAAGTTGGTCATAAATCGAAAGTGTTATTGATGGGCTTACAAAGAACATCGTGTCCCCAATCTGGCAAATTCCTGCCTGGATAAATATGCGTTCTTTAAAAGAAACTTCTTGGATCACAGCACTTATAACAGTATCTGCTGTCGAAACTGCTGTAATATTTCCATTGGAATCGATGGTTCTTGTTATAGAACGAACCGTAGCCGATTGACCAATTTGATCCAATATTTCAGTGAAATCGTTTGTTGGGGCGGAGAGAGTCATTGCTTACCTACCAGTATCATCTTTTCGAGAATTTGATGAATTGTAACATGACAGCACGCGTTGCAAATTTCGAACGAAACAGTATTGCGTTGACACTGTTCCTTAATACCATACTTGCAGCTTTTATCCATTTGACCTCATACACTGGTACTATCAAAACTTATGATTTTTATATCCGAATCTTCATCTTTTCTATTTGGTATCGAAAGTTCAAGATCCGCGGGTACTGCATAAGTTCCAGTACTTACATGGGATCTTGTAAGTAACATCTTGCGCCAGAGTGAGCACTGCCGAGTATAGTGTTCAACCATTGCAGTCATCGAGCCAATTAACGGTTTTTGCACATTCAGCCCCCCGCTGCTGTAATTAAAATGTGTGGTGATAGCGGTTCCTTGTAATGTGCCCAACACGCGCAATGTCGCAAAATCCGCCACAAATAATTTTATCTTCCCATAATTGGTGGGCTCGGACATAGCAACAGTCCCAAGCAATTGTTCAACATAATCCCATGCTGTTTCAATTTGCATTGAAATACTTGTAGACGATATTTTCATACCATAAATATTATATTCTCGTGTTGTTTGAGTATAAATAGGATTGCCCAAATTCGCTAATAAAACCGCGTTCGCTTCTGATCTTATTGGTTCGGGAGACATTTTTATTCACCACCGATTATATCACAAACATATGCTTGTTCACGATTAACGTGGGCTTGGGTGGAACCAAATGTGGCCGTTATTTCTAAAGAATATATCCCAATATCTATTGTGGAACTGGGCGTCCACAAATAAGTATATGTCCCAGTAGTTCCATAAGTCATCGCAGTCGCAGCAAGAATTACAGTTCCATCCTGAAAGGTAATAGCAATTTTGCAGGTATTTGTATCCGCGTTTACTAAATACCCGTCCTCATCATAGAGCAAAACCTTGATCCGCTTTGTGTTTCCTCTTTCAATAATTTCCGTATCAATCAACTCCTAAAATAATATTCAACAAACCAATCATAAACTTTATCGTTTATTATATCCATTTTTCTATTCCTAATTACAGAATGACCGGAAACTGATTTGTGTAATTCTTCTGGTATGAAAATAACATAATTATAATCTATATGATGTCCTACCCAACCGTCTAC
>Ga0180732_1001923_pt1 | contig 11813 bp, 8 predicted proteins | sample KR11_01MetaG_FD_148674 | JGI IMG/M metagenome (GOLD analysis project Ga0180732, IMG submission 148674) | Groundwater microbial communities from the Olkiluoto Island deep subsurface site, Finland - KR11_0.1 MetaG | ecosystem: Environmental > Aquatic > Deep subsurface > Groundwater | place...
GGAGGCGTGCTGAAGGTCTGCTGTTTGTGAGCATCCCGGCGATTCTTGACGAAGACGGTGTTTACGTCCTCCATGGCTTGTGCGGTCTTTTTGAGACTTGCAGACTGTTTCGTCATGTTCAACCACATAACGATGAGGATTCCTGCTACGCCGACCAAAGTAATGAAACTCATTATGTCTGTCATGCTAATTACTCCTTATTCACTAAAGTTGTTTTTGTCGTTTACGCTGAAACAGCGCTTAATTACCAAGGTATTGGTTGCTCTCGTCTAATCGTTAATTTTCCTCCCCGCCGTTCTTGCGAAGGTTGTCGGCCAGTTCTTGAAGGCTTGCGTCTACAGTGTTCCATTGGCTAGTACGTGGATCAAACAGGGTGGTTGCACCAAATACGCCGAGCAACCCTAGCAAAATGACACTTGGAGCCATTACAAAATTAACGTCACCAAAAAAAGTGGATTTAGGTGTTTGAGGTTTTACTGGTGCGAGTGCGTTGACTGCGGCGGGTTCTGGTTCTGGTGTTTCCTCATAGACAAAGGCTTCTTCGGAGGGTTGTTCAGTGAATACAACAGCTTCTTCTTCAACCACAACCGTGATCGTGCCGGCTGCGGACCGTACCCGGCCTACTTTGTCTGTGACTGTAACCAAAACAGAGTAATCGCCAGAATGGGCTTGTTCGCTTCCAAATGAGCCGTTCCAGGATACGGACGTGGGGATATTTTCAGTGGTATAGGTAGAATCAATGCAACCGAGGCTTCCGGTGGTGTCGCAAATCTTTACAACAACCGATTCGATGGGGGAGTAACCAGCTTTGATTTCAAGTGTGCCGGCATAAGGAAGCGTCCAGCTACTTTGCAGATTTATTGTGACCGGAGCGTTGGAGGTGGTGAGTGTCGCTTTTGTAAGTGTCACATTGCCTACGCGGTCATAAGCTCGTACCGCCAACAGTGTTGTTGTCCCGTCTGGTAAAAGGGTGCTGTCAAGTGTTCTTGACCATGCCCCTGTATCTGAAAGGGTCAAGACAGACCATGTTTCTCCATCGTCAAAGGACAATTCTGCCTGTGCAATACCAGAGCCGGCATCGGTGGCTTCACCAAAGATGTTGATTGTGTCTGAGGTTCCCTCGGTTGTGATCGCGGCTACTGGTGCTACACTGTCCACTGCGGTGGAGGATTCTTGAGTATTGATGTTTCCTGCCTGATCAGTAACTTTCAGGGTGATTGGAATAACTGTGCCTGCCGTGTACTTAGTGGCGTCCACCAGGTACTCCCAATCTCCAGAAGAGGAAACGGTTACAGGGGTCCAAGTTAGTCCGGTATCCAGAGAAATTGAAGCGGTGTCAATACCAGAGGTTTCGTCTATTGCTTTGCCGTGAATTGTTACTATTGCAGTTGCACCTTCTATGAACATGGTAACGGCGGGTTTTGTGGTGTCGATATTGTAGGTGCTTGTGCTGGCCACGGCGTTGCCGGCAACGTCATAGTGTGTCAAATCCAGAGTGTAAGAGCCATCGTTAAGTGTTACGGGCATTGTGCCAGTGGTGATCGCGCCTTTGATTTCGGTAGCCGTGTAATCCGTTCGCCCGTACCCGGATAAAGCATCGTTGCCGGTGACCGAAACGGTGAGGGGAGCAATGAACCATCCAGTACCAGGTAGGGTATCGCTTTGATCCAGGGTAAACGTCGGATCAGTGTTATCTCTTGAAATCGTGATCGGGGTAGTTTCCTCAGTGTTGCCGGCTAGATCGCTGGTTTTGCCGTAAACCGTGAAAACGCCATCACTGGTGAGATCAAAGGGGGTGGTTTTGGATGATCCGTCTACAAAAACGGTGAGTGTGTTGATTCCAGAGGTAAGATCATCGCCAGTGGTGGTAAGTGTGGTTGCGGTGCTGGTGTTGTACCATCCGTTGAATAGTGTTCCACCTGTAACAGCCAGGTTAGCGGTCGGTGGGGTACTGTCTACTTTGAATGCACCTGAGCTGGTGTCACTATTCCCGGCTACATCATAATGAACCATATCAACGGTGTACACGCCATCGTCAAGCGTTACCGGCATTTCGCCTGAATCCGAACCGGTGGAATAATCTGAATGAGAATATCCCGAAACAGCATCGTTACCTGTTATAGATAGGGTGAGGGGAGAAGTGAACCATCCAGTGCCGGCAACGGCGGAGCTTTGATTAAGGGTAAAGGTTGGTTTGGTGAAGTCTCTTTGAATTGTGATCGGGTCAGTTTGCATCGCGTTGCCGGCCAGATCCGTGACCTCGCCATAAATGGTGAAATCGCCTTCTGTTGAAAGCGTATAAGGGCTTGTGTGGGAAGCGCTGTTCACAAAAACTGTTTTGGTTCCAACACCAGAAACTGCGTCCGTACCGCTGGTGGTGAGGACGAAAGGAGTATTGGTGGTATACCAACCACTTGCGTTTTGGGTTCCTCCGCCTGTGCTGGCAAGCGAAGCAGTCGGATATCCGCCATCTATTTTGATTGTTGTTGTTTTTTGGGTTGAAGTGTCTCCAAATGAGGAAACAGCCCAATAGGTCAGCGTATTAGTTCCTTCGGTTACTACCGGGTAATCGCAAGACGCGCCAGAACAGAGTGTCCCTGCTGCTGTTTCAAATCGTGTAATCGTTTTACTTGGGATGGTTTCAATTCCCCAAAGAGAGAGGGTTGCGCCAGCTTTACACCAACCATTAAGGCCATAATCGCAATCTAGTGAGGCGTCTACCGTGGCCGGGTCATAGGTTGTATATACTGGAACGGCACCACAGTAAGCCGACCCCGGCGTGCAGGTCGATGGTGTATCGCCAATTACATTAACTGTAGGACTTGGCCATCTTATGTTTCTTTCTTGTCCCTCACAGACAGCGTGATCGTCCCAACATATCATGAAACACTCGTTGCAGCCTCCGTTGCCGTCATCACAACAGGAATTCCATTCGACATGAGCACTTGGACAAACCACAGCCCATCTTCCCATGCGGTCATACCAAGTAGCTCCCCAACCTGGTGCGCTGTAAGTGACCGTACACCAGTGTTTAAAGTAGTCTGTTCCTGTTTGCAGGGTACGGGCGCCGGGGCCGGTGTAGGCCGCATAAACCGCCGTGAAGGAAAGAACCAGCAGCGCAAATACAACAATAAGCGACCGGATAAATGGGTTTTTCATTCTTCATCTTTCTTTGATAAGTTGTCTGTTAGTTCTGAAAGGGACTTTTGTACCTTTTCCCATTGGGCAGTGCGTGGATCTGTCAAAGACGCCGCTCCAAATACGCCGAATAAACCGAGCAGAATCACGCCCGGGGCCATGGTGAAAGACACATGAGTAAAGAATCTTTGCAGGGGTGTTTCTTGTGTTTTGGCTACTGCCGGAATTACTACTGCTTGTTGTGTAGGTTCTTCTGTGTATTCTGGTTCAGGTGTTTCCGTGTAAACAGCGATTTCCTCCGTTGGTTCGGGGACGGTTGGGGTCAGCGTGGGGATTGGGGTTGATGTAGGTGTGGGGTAGGGGATCAGAATTAAGCCAACCGCATTGCTGGTGTTGTTTTGTTCATCCACCAGTTCGGCCACAACGTCATATTCACCAGAAGGGGCGAATACAGAACCAAAACGACCATCCCAAATGATCTCAATCGGAAGCTGGCCGGGTGCGTATGTGTTGGTCACACATCCCTTGTCACCGGTGGGGTCACAAATAGAAACAGTGATTGAAGTAACGGGAACGTCCCCAGGAATCAACGAAAGCGTTCCCGCTTCGCCAATTTGCCAATAACTGGTCATGCTCAATTCTGCGGTTTTATTTGCAATACTGATAGAGATTTCACTGGTGCTTACGTTGCCGGCCAGATCAATGGCTTGCACCATGAGTTTTTTGGCTCCGCCAGCAAACTTGGTGGTGTCAAAGTTGATTTTCCATTTTCCGTCTACGTCTACAGTAACCGGCAGCCAGCTTGCGCCGTTGTCAGACGAAAAACCCACGGTGTCCAGACCAGAACGATCGTCCGAGGCCGTTCCTGAAACGATTACAGTACCGGTGGCGCCGCTACTGGCGATGGTAACTGAGGGAAGGGTTAAATCAAGGTCGTATGAAACCGTTGAAGAAATGGAATTGCCGGCCAGATCATAGCCGACGATGGCGATCTCGTTTGTTCCTTCGGTCGAAAGAGTAAGGGGGAGAGTGCCGGTGGTTGTGCTAGTGCTATCGGTAAGTGTGTAATCAGCCCGATCAAATCCTGACAAGGTATCCGTTCCCAAAACAGAAACCGTCAGGGGGCTTTTGTACCAGGTGTGTATAGGTGTGTGACTAAGTTCAACAGTATAGGAAGGGTTGGTAAGGTCAATTCTGAATGTCTGGCTTGATGATGTAGCCGAGTTGCCGGCAATGTCATTGACAACACTATTGACCGAGTAAGTGCCTTCTGTTGACACGCTTACAGGGCTTGCTTGCTGCACTCCGCTGTTTACTTGAATAAAGGTGGTTCCAATACCAGAGGTTGCATCTGATCCGTCTGCAGCAACAGAAACGGCGCTCCTGAACCAGTTGCCGCTTCCTGCTGTACCGCTTAAGGCAATGTCAGCAGTGGGTGGAACGGTATCTAAATTCATATCTGCTGAGGATTGGTAAGAGGTATCGCCGTGGGAGCTTAAAGCCCAAAAATCAAGGTTTGTTACACCTTCCGGGTATGTCCATGAGCAGGATGATGTGCCGGCGCATAACATACCAGCACTTCCTTCGATTCCTGAGATAGAGTAAACAGGGTCGGTTGCGGATAAGGAAATTGTCGCGCCTCCCTTGCACCAACCGTTTGTGCCTAATGAAACGCAGTGGTTTGTCCCTGAGACAGTTGCAGGACTTAGTGTGTTCCAATAGGAGTTGTCTTCTACGCGACTTGTGCAACCTGATTGACCAGACGAACAACTTTCAATACCTGAGCTTTCAGATGTTCCATCAACATGACCGCCGGCCGGCCAACCGCAAGCGGAATTTGTCCAGTTACTAAATCCTGGGCAGCCACTATCCGGGGAAGTGTAATTGTCTGCATGACAACCCCACCATCCGGTTCCGGCAGGGTCGTACCAAGCCTCGTAGCTACAATGTTTGCGTTCCCAATAAGTATTTACATCAGAAATATAAGTGCTTCGATTTGGGCCTGTATATGCAGCGTACACAACCGTGAACATTCCGAGCATAAGAAATAAAACCACTGGAAAAACGGCTTTTTGTAATTTCATGTGCGCACCCTTCTTTTTGTAAAAAATTAACAAAAAAAAGGCCGAAAGTAACAGCCCTTTGGTTAGGGTTGTTAACATTTCGACCTTCATCTCTGTGTTTGACTTACTTGTGCCGGCTAAACCGGCTATTGGTCTATGTATTTAGTTGTATGTGGTAACAGTATACCACTTTAAAATTACTTCTGATAACGAACATTTTACCTTCTTTTTACAAAAATACAAGTTATAATATTTGTGTGAACATAAAAGGACGAGAGGAGGTCTTTATGACGCAAGCTACAACTAAACAGAAAATAGGCAGACCTGCCGGCAGTGGTTCTTATTCAAAGAGGGTGACCCTTTATTTTTCGGAAGCCGAAAAAGCGTCTGTCGCTGCGATCATGCAAGCAAAGAACGCAGACAAACCTAGTGACCAAAAAATAAATATGAGCGAAGCCATTCGTTTTGCCTTGAACAAAACCGCATCCGACCTATCGGAGCAGGGGAGCGACAGGTAATATGGACAACCGGGAACTGGTCAGCTTGTTAATCAAGCGCGGTTGGTCAGTATTCCCTTGTGGAAAGAATAAGAAACCCCTTATTAAAAGCGGTTACAAAGGCGCATCCACTAACAAGGCGGCAATCGCCAAGTGGTTTGAAATGTACCCGAACTTCATGATCGGCATTCCTGCTACCCCTAATTATTTTTTTGCAGTAGACATTGACCCGGACGGTATCAACACCTGGGCAGAGTGGACTAAGGATAATGAGATTGGTTTGGGTCCACGCCAGAAAACCCCAAGGGGGGGAATGCACTATTTATACAAGCAGCCGGTGGGAATTAAGATCATCAACAATGCCGGCAAATTATCAGAGGGAATTGATTTTAGGAGTGACGGTTATATTTGTACTGATGCAACAGGTTACTTTTGGGAGACAGGGGATTGCGGAATCAGCGCTCCCTTGCACGAAGCCCCGGAATGGCTGCTCGAAAAGATAAAAGAGTACAATTCCAAAAAAGAGCAGGAAGCCCTCGATTTTTCTACAAAAGATCAACACTACGAACCTGAAACCAACACCGATAAGATCGGTGAGTATTGGTTAGGCAAGGCCGTGTCAGCAGCTCGTCAGGGGAACCGTAATCAGACCGGGTTTGAGTTGGCTTGCCAGCTTCGAGACAGCCGGTTGTCCGTTGGCCAGGCTGAATCTTATATGCGGCGGTATGTGAAAGGCGTTCCAAAAGGGACAGATCCATATCTGCTGAAAGAAGCGATGGCTTCCCTGAAAGAAGCCTACGCCAGCCCACCAAGAGAGCCAGCGCAGTTCAAAGCAAAAACGAATGTGGTAATTCCTGCGCCGGCTAGTAATCATCCAGCGAGTGATCCGTCCGAGGTTTACGATCTGCCAGTGGGCGTAATTCTGCGCAGCGACCAGGTTGCAAAACTGGATTTTATCGCCGGTAGCCGGCAAATTCAGCGGCATATATTGTTGAGCGATATAATCGGAAGTTTTTTAAGGAATATAGATGATAACAAAAAAGGTTAATAGAGTACAATGATGTAAATTAAAGCAAAAATCACCTTGGACTCTTGGCAGGGATCAGGTGATTTGCAGAAATGACTATTTATTTGTTGTGTCGATGTGATTAATATACGGCATAATTTATAAAAAGTCAAGTGTGTTTATTGTTTCCGCGTGAACAATAAAACCCTTCTCGCAGATCATCAACAAGGTGAAGTAAGCACCTGGCTGATGATTTTTTATTGTTGGAGGGACACGTATGCCGGATAAGAAACCAAAAATGGGCGGAAGGCTTGGAGAGGATGGCTTTATTCAATCTCCCAGGCGCATTGCAATGGATTTAGGTTTGAGTGCTGCCGCCGTTTATGGTGCGTTATGGTATTTTTCTAGGTTCAGCGATCATGTTTGCAAAGCAGCGGTTGAAACAATTGCCAACTTTGCATGCGTCAGTATAAGAACAACAGAAACTTGTTTGAAATTATTAGTAGAGAATCGTTATATTACGGATTTAGATCCAGGATTAAAAAATCGAGTTCACAGATATGTAGTGGGGGATATAAAAGCAATGCAAGATGTTTCTGATGCCACTGATGTGGCCGAAACGCTTTTATCAGAACGTAACGGATATACGAAAGAGGGTGAAATCTACTCTGCAAATTTTGCAGAGCAAGGTAAAAAACAGTCTGCAAATATTGCAGAGCAAAATATAAAACAGTCTGCAATTCTTGCAGAGCAAATCGAAAATGGTCTGCAAAATATGTCGGATTGCTCTGCAAAAAATGTAAGTTCTCATAGTGGAGAAAATACAAAATTTGCAGATGATATAGATAATTTAAAAGAATTAAATCTTAGTACAGAATTTAAACCAACATCAGAATTTCCTTTCCTTTCTGAAATTCAAAAACCAGAAATTTCTGAAAACCTTTCTCCAATAGAACAGGCTCAAAAATATTATGCTTTTGCAAAGTCTAAAATGAGTAAGTTCGGGGTAACAAAAGCAGACCTAATTACATGGTTTGATAGTTTATCGGTTGAGCAATTTGATAAAGAAAATAAGCATCTAGTATTTGGGATTGCAAATTCGTATGCCAGGGAAAAGGTGGAAAAATCTTTTTTGTCATATTTATTGATCGTATTGAGATATGTTTGGATCGAAGATATTACGGCTGAGGTAGTTGTTGTTCACAAAGATTATTTAGCTGGTGGGCTGCTTAAACAATAAATTGGTGACAAGTGGAGTCTTGCGTATAGTCACACAGGGTGTTTAAAAATTCACGACAGCACTTCCAGGAGAATAAATGTCAACAGATAGTATAAATATGATCAGAATTGACCAGCCAGAAAAAATTGAAGTAAATATTAAGGATTTATTAATTAAAGTGTTTGTTATTTTATCTATTTTGGGGGTTCTCATATATTGGTTTGGTTCACCAATATACATTTCTATTCGACAACACAAGTTATTTTTTAGTGGTAGAGAGGATTTGCGTTTTTTATTGATTTGGGGTGGGGTAACTATTGTTATTGTATTAATGATTTCAATAGCGATTCGTAAGTTTGTTTTACAGTGGAAATATTTTCTTAATAAAGATCAAAAAACACCATTAAATAGTTTGCCAAAGACTACCGATCAAGAAAAACGGACAGCGTGGCTTCAAGAAAACATAAAAGAATTGATTAAAATTGTTATTCAAAGTCCTGGACAATATCAAGTTAATAATCTCGGGCTGATTTTGGAAAAAGAAGAAGAAGGGTGGTTATCTGCTTACAATGATCTTTGTAGAGTTTATTCAGAAGAAGATAAACTTCGAGGCGAACTAAATAATAGTATTGGTGGTGGTAATTGGGTAGATATTTTTGAGGAAAAATTTGAGAGGTTTGAAACTGGTATAGAGAATAGAGTTATAAATCGCAATATTGCTCTTTATATTTTGAAAAATGCCCCAAATAATTTACTTCTTAAAGATATAGAAAAATGACATAGATGTTCAAAGCTAAAAACTACAACTATTACTACATCAAGGCCGCCGACTTCTCAGCAGACAAGCTTCTGCAGGGGATTACTGCATTCAGGACAACGGTGAAAATGGATTCGTTTTTGCCAACCGAACAATTTGGTCGTGACCAATTTCTTGAAATGATTGAGTATGGACACATATTCATGACCAGGTTGAAGGATGAAAAACTGGTGCGAATAACGCTCGATAAAGGCGCCAGTGGTGAACAGTTTGCGGTCCACGGCAAGCCGTGGTTGAAAATTGAAACTTTGAATAAGGATAGTATTGTTTAATTAATGAAGAATTAAGGTGGTAAAAATTACAAGACACTGAAAGCAATCTATTCCTGAAACTCATTAACAGTAATATAAATATTTTGGATATTTTTCTATCATATTTGTTTATTGAAATTTGGGAAAAATGACAAAACAAAATGAAAATGAAGTTTTTAAAGAAATAGAAGATTTTATCTTGTCATTGGAAAACACCAATGAAGATTTAGAAGATATATCTTCAACTGAAGTTTTTTTCAGTTATGGTGAATTGGGTGGATTATATTTATCCGATATAGATTCAAAAAAATACTATCATTGTTTGACTTTGTTATTAAGCGTTATTAATGAAAATCTTATTAGTAAGAAAGAAGTCGAAGTAATCTTCCAAAAAACAATTTTGACAGTACTTGACATTGAAAACAAACAAAGTGGGAGGTCTTTTGAAGACAGGTTATCTGCATCATTAAAGGAGTTAAGGAAGAAAATTAAAGGGGAGCCCATCGCTTATGATGTTTATTATCAAATTCAAGGACTGAGTGAAGAGGGATTGCCATTTAAAGTCGGAAACGTTCAATTCTGTAAATTTGACAAACGGCAATTGTCAAGATTTACCGATGGTCTGAAAGCATTTAAAGGAGATATTGAAGAAAAGAAGAAAAGAGATGAGTTTGCTGACATTTTAAGCAAAGCTGAAATAAACAGTAAAATAATTGCCATAGTTGAAAAAGCGGCCTTAGATCCATTAGCAGCAAAAATAAACGCAATTAAAGAAATAAAATTAACCATCGATGTTATTAATTTTTTTAGTGATTTAATTCCGTATAACATCGAACATAATGGGTTCATTTACCTTCCAGGCGAATATGGTAATGAAAAGATAAACGTACCGATTATTACCAAAGAAGATAAACCAAGCATAACAATCAGTTATGAGTCAGCAGGCCCCTATATTCCTTTTTCATTTCCAATGTTACTTGAATTCGATAAGAAACATCACATTAATTTCAAAAAAATATCCTTGCTACTTGAAAAACAGAAAAACGACCTTGAAATTAAAATTATTTCTGCAATTCAATGGGCGGGGAAAGCCACAACAGCTAAGAACAAGGAGGAGGCGTTCCTTCTGTATGCGATTTCGCTTGAAAGTTTAATATTGCCTGAGGATGATAATTTTGAACTTTCTGATCGATTATCAACAAGAGTTGCTCATTTAATTGGCAATAATCTACACAATCGAACGGAAATTAAAGACGAAATGAAAAAACTGTACAGTATTAGATCAAAAATTGTTCATAGTGGTTATTATCAAATAACTGATACTGATCTCAATACAATAAGGGTTTATGCAAAAAATTGCATCCTACGAATATTAACAAAAAAACCTTTTATTGTTATGAAGTCTAAAAAAGAATTGGTAGCTTGGTTTAATAAAAAAATTATGAGTTAGTCAAATTAATTGGGAAATTCTATTGCTTTTCATTGTTGGTTTGAGACTTAAGTGATTTTTAAAACAAGATAATGTTCTAGAGGGTATATTATTAAGGAACAATTAATTTAAATATGTAAAAAGAGGGTAATAATGACGCGATTAACTCCACAAGAACAACAAGATATCATCCGCTTTATTGAAGCCGATAAACCACTCCCGGATAAATACCGCTTTTTACTTTTTGGAGATAAACGCGAAGTGGAACTGGTTTGGAATGGAAAAACCAACGAGGTCTGCAATATTGTTCTACCTTTTCAGGTGATAGAACAAGTGGATGAACCACGAGCAGAGAAAGCTGCAGACGCAAATTTGCAAATGGGGTTATTCGATACACGCGGACGGCAGCTCGGTGGCTGGACGAATAAATTGATTTGGGGAGATAACAAACTGATCTTATCCTCTCTGAAAAACGGACCAATGCGCGAAGAGATTGAAAAACAGGGAGGAATAAAATTAATCTATATCGACCCACCGTTTGATGTTGGCGCGGATTTTAGTATGGATATTGAAATTGGTGAAGACACTTTCACTAAAAAGCCTAACATTCTTGAAGAAATTGCCTATCGAGATACTTGGGGAAACGGGGTTGATAGTTTTATTGCTATGATTTATGAACGATTAGTAATAATGCGGGATTTACTTGCTGAGGATGGAAGTATTTATATTCATTGCGATTGGAGAGTTTCTGGATATTTACGCCTAGTATTAGATGAAATATTTGGTAAAGAATTATTCCTTAATGAAATAATTTGGTGTTTTTCCCAAGGGGCAAAATCTAAAAGAATGTTCGGAAGAAAACACAACACGATTTTTTCTTATTCAAAGGCGGTTGACAAACAAATTTTCAACCATGATGACGTAAAAGTAGAAATGAAATCAGGAAAAGAGTCTTTTGGTGGAAGGCTGGAAACTGATGAAGATGGACGAAAATATCGTCTAGTTTATGGCACAAAAAACGCTTCAGGTGAGACAAAATATTATAAATATTATCTCGACGAAGGGAAGACACCAGAAGATTACTGGAACGATATCAATAGTCTGCAATCTGGGGTCAATGAAAGGGTAGATTACCCGACCCAAAAACCGGAAACTTTGCTTGAGAGAATAATAAAAGCGAGTTCAAATCAGAATGACATTATCGCTGATTTTTTCTCTGGATCGGGTACTTTAGCTGCTGTCGCAGAGCGATTAAACAGAAAGTGGATTTCAGCAGATCTTGGTAAATTTGCAATTCACACAACCAGAAAACGATTACTAGGCGTTCAAAGGCAATTAAAAAAGGAAGGAAAAAATTATAGGGCATTTGAAATATTAAACTTGGGAAAATATG
>Ga0180732_1001924_pt1 | contig 11808 bp, 34 predicted proteins | sample KR11_01MetaG_FD_148674 | JGI IMG/M metagenome (GOLD analysis project Ga0180732, IMG submission 148674) | Groundwater microbial communities from the Olkiluoto Island deep subsurface site, Finland - KR11_0.1 MetaG | ecosystem: Environmental > Aquatic > Deep subsurface > Groundwater | place...
CTTAGCGTAGTAAGCTTCATTATGGGCCTTCTTTTTCTCTTGGTTTCTAGGCATTGTCACGCACTTCCTTCAGACTTCGGACGAGTGCTACAAAGTTTATCTTAACGTGACGGGCAAGGTGGTGTATCTCCTCTCGGAGATCGTGGGCCGCATTAGCTTTTTCGAGTTTATTCATCAATTACCTTTTAGATTGTGATACCCGAGCGTACATCCTCCGGTTCCATCGTTAGGACAATGGGCGCAGTTGCCAGGACTTTTAAGCGGAGGGCAAAGGTACTCGCCATTAGGCCCGCGCCATTGAGAAAATATTAACCCATCCTCTCCACCCTGAACCCATGTTCTTACGGTGGGATACATATAAATCACTTCGTATGCCATTATTCTACCTCTATAAAGTCTTTAAACGCATCTACCGAATCATTACTCTCCGCCTGTTTACGGAGGTATTTCACCTTACCCTGAACAACGTCTACGTCCTCACCTAGTGCTTCTGAGAGTATTGCCCTCTTTACTTCGTCCGGCATCTCTCTGTAGATTAGTGCGGAGTGTCTGCTCTTTGTCTGCTCGCCCGCCATCCAATTCATGTATCTGACAACGGGGCAAGTATACTCACACCAATCACGTTTACACGACATGTGGCGGTTCTCGTATTCGCAGAACTTAGAATCCATTTAACCACTCTGCGTATTGGGTGCAGATACCTGAGTCACCACCAGCGCCGCAGTAATCTCTACATTTACGCCGCACCTTTCTATTCTCCTTCTTATCCCACCCTTCCCAACAGTCTGCAACAGGGCATAAGGGCAACGGTAATACATTATCAATGATTGTAATATCGGTGAGTCGATCTATGACTAACTGGATTACATCGTCCTCTTTCATTATTGGGATGTTTATTACTTCCACCGGCCCGCATTTCTCAGCGTACCTCGGCCCCCAATCTCGGAACAAGGCAACAACCTCAAGTTTCTCCACCCAGGGGGCGATGAATACTCTGTAGATATTCTGTTGCTCCACCCAATACGTTCCGGCAAAGTCACCGTTCATAAGTTCCGTAGCCTTAAAGACGGTCGTGGTCTTCCAGTCCTGCATGGACTTCCACTTCAGGTCTATTAAATCACACCGCCCCGAAAGGTAAACATCGCCGATCAACGCCTTGAATCCGACCTCTTGCAGAAACCTTTCATTCCCTTCAGCGTACTTCTCTGGGATGGAGTGCCACGCCGTCCCGAATGTAGCCCACACTTTCTTGAACGGGTCAGGGTAGTAGTCATTGTGCCTTTCTAAATACGCTTGCCGGGCGGGTTTCAGTATCTCCGTAACATGGTACACATCTTCTTCTGTTTCTCTATCGTTTGCCGCCGCCATCCTGTAAGGAAGGGGCAGTCCGCACATCTCATGGTCGCAGTCGAAGCAAGCGGCGTAGGCAACATTACCTAACTCGGGGCAAATAAATCCGATCTCAGACATCTTTATCTCTCCTTTTAAGGTGTGATTCGCTCATCTTTCTTTTCGTTTCCTCCGAAATAGCCTGTCCCTTTCTTGATAAACTTATTTTTCTTTTATGCTCTTCAGTAAGTGGTTTACGTTTTCCTCCATTTAGTGCATCGCTTATCTTTATTCTGTGTTCCTTTGAAAGATGCCTCCCCGTAAGGGACTTACTTATCTTCTCCCTCACTTCTAGGGGGCATGGTATGCCGGTTAGGTGTAACGATGTGTGGTCTCCACAAGACTGTTTCTCTATGTTACCTACCGAAGCGTTAAGCCTGTTTCCGTCTCTGTGATGATAAACATGGGTGTGTTTACCAACTCCGGAAGGTACTCTTTTTTCTAGCATAGTGTACATATAAATTAGATGATGAACAAAGTATTTCGTCCCGAGTAAACACACGGCAGGGTAGCTAGAACGGATGAATATAGACCGCTTACTGCCATACGTCTTCCCTCCAGCGAGCCAAATCATCGCATCGCTCAATAATTCGAGGTCGACAATACAACTGCACCTATTGTTAAATTGAAAGCCAATTTCACTCATTTATCCCCCTATGGACTCTGATGCCCCGTTCGTTGAGCCACAGAATAAATTCTGTCCCAGGATCACTATTGGCGTTGTAAATATCACAAAGGAACGGGAACAAGTTGATAGCATCCTCCATACTGACCGTCTTCGGTTCGAGGGCAGAGCGAAGGGTGTGGAAAATACGAGTTATCATCTCGGATGTTTTTTTGTCGTACCATCCGATAGATTCGCCCATGTCAAGTTTTGTTTCGACATACTCTAACGCCTCTTTCCTCTGTTCGTCTGTGATGTTAGTCATTTGTCCTCCATCTTTTATTCGTTCACATATTCAGCGGACATTTTTCTCCATCGCCAGTGATGCCAAGCGAACAAAGTATAACTTTAACGGTACATCTATCTTTTTCTGGATGAAGCCCAAAAAGTTCCAGACACATCGCATTATAACAAGTTGCATTACCACGAGGACACTTTGTAACAGAAGAAAGAATCGAACCCAGCCGTTTGCCAGATTCGAAGTTTGCAATATCAATTTCAGCAGCATGGAACAAAAAGCCTCCACTGTTCCAAGCTTCAAAAGAATCGTCATCCTTTTTCATCTTAACTGTCATTTCCCCTCCTCGATGCCGAGGACTCTGATAATAATTCTCATCGCATCTCTGCTCTCTTTACAGTTTTGACACTCGCACCCCTCTTTGTTATAGAATCCTGACTTCGCCTTCTTCCATGCTAACCTTGCCTCCCCCTTTGTCGGCGCTCTGTCGATGAGGGTTCTGATATTCTTTTTTGCTCTCGTGCACCCCTCGCACACACAAACCCAGTTTTCATTCATTAAACCAAGAAACTCACGCAATTCCTTGTCAGTCATTCGTCCTCCATCCTATCTCTACCGTCGCATGTTTCAAAGTATTCCTCGACACAATCTTCTTCCGATTTGCCGGCGAGGCACTTATTGCCGTCCCACTCTATACACTCCGTCTCCTCACAGAAGCACAGTAGATACGGCGGCTCGTAGTTTGATTCGTCGTGATTGCTCATTTACCGAGTCCGAAGTCGATGTTATCGTTGACGAACTTCCGTGTCATGTAGCTCATCAGTTCAATGAGTTTTCCTGCCTTGTCCCCCGCCCCGAGCGAGTCGTCATTGATGACCTCACCATAAAGAACCATCTGGATAGCGGGGCAGAGGCCCCCGATTTCTACGGAAGCCACCTTCGACAGCGACTGCCTCACAATAGAAACGTCCTTATTGCTTTGCGGGACATCTTTCGCCGCCTTCTTTTCAAACGGGTTGACCGGATCAGTAACATCATCGTTGACATCCTCTACCTTCATGATTCCTTCCACGTTCTTCCATGTCCCCGTATCAACGAGGTTAACATCAATGGTGTCGCCCTTATTAAGCGTGTCGATTACCGCCCCGAAGTCTTTGTTTATCGTGTTCCACCATGAACCATCGACAAGTATTCCCCACTTGGGTCTGCCGTCCTTGGTTACGGTCTTATTCTTTGCTCCCAATGTTTTAGTCATCGTCATCTCCTTTGCATTGAAAATAGTTTTAAATTCTTCGATTGTTCCCATGATACAACAATTACACGCCCGTGTCAAGCGAATTAATCACCACGTCGAGGTCATGCTTCAACACATCGAGTCGGCGGAGCCTGTCGATAATCTCATTGACGCACTCCGCATCGCTGACAACACGTTCTTCTGCCTTACCCATAGTGTAGTCAGCCCGTATGATGTAGGCGATTAAGTCCTCGGTACAAAGGTTCAGAACCTTAACGTCTTCGTTCTTCATGAATCCCATTTTATCCTCCTTTTTATTTACTCGCCCCTAAAACGGAAGTTCCTCTTTAGATTTTTGTTTCTCTTGCTCCATAATATCGTCTCTACACACGTAGAGTCCGCCACTCCTTAGAAACGACACGAACTCAAGCACGACCCGGATATTATCATCGCTACTCTCGTCCATGAAATCCGTCACAACCTCTAACACGTCTCCATACGCTAATGCTTTCATTGTTTTATCCTCCTATGATAATGGCAACGAGTAAAGCAAACGCAATAACAAATACCGGATAATACCGGCGAAGTACATCTCTCATTGGTTTCTACCTTCGAGGACTGGGATTAACTCAGCCAACACTTTAGGATAGCAAGCGGAGCAATAGTTATTGATGCGGATGTCCCCGCCCCCGATTAGAGTTAAGGTGTTCTGCTCGTCCGTAATCGGGATGTGTGTTTTACATCTGTCGCAAAATGTTTTAATCATGTTTCTTACCTCCGACGTAATACTAATACAAAATTCAGGGAGTGTCAAGCTGTTTTTACTCGACCGGGTTTTCCATCTACGTTGTTGAGCCTCCCTCATGTGTTCGATATGTTCTTCCGTGAACGCTCTTATTGTCCCGGCCCGGTGCAGAGACACATGATGTCCGAGTGGCATTACATCGAGATTATCAGCCGAGGCGTTCAGCATGTTCCCATCGAGGTGGTGGCACGCCATTGAGGATGCTATCTTTTCCCTTTGAGTATACATGGCTATAAGTCGGTGAACGGGAACCTGCATCCCACCCTTAGAGACAGTCGGATAACCATTCTGGAGGTATATCATCCGCTCTGTACGGAGAGGATAGCCATCAGCATACCATATCAACGCCCGGCTAAGTAAATCCAAGTCAACAATACAACCACACGCATTGTCGAATATGATCTGTTGTTGTTTCTTCATTATTCTCCCTCAATTATAATTGTCGCATAAAACCGTCGGGAAGTCAACCACTATTCTCTCCCTCTTACTTCTTGCTCCTGTTCTTGTATTATGGGTTCTCCATAAAGAGAACCCTCTTAATACTAATACCCATGTAAGAGTATTCTTATCGTCTCTTATAGAGACTCTAAGAATACATAATATACAGCCTGTTTTGAGACTCGCCGAGTCTTGATTACAGCGTGCGCAAGGACTTGGGTTGTGCCGCCGACCGACAAGGCCGACATTTCTTTGTTGCCCTCTCGGGGCGGCACGTCTACACAGGGGAACAAATAGCAACATTGAGGAACAAACGCCCGTATTTGACAATGCATTATCACTTGGTTATTTTCTTTGGTATAAATATACCTTCTATAATCTCGACTCGGCGGGAAAATCCAGACGCATAAACCTTCGCCCTTAAAAGTGTTGGCTGTGCCGTGTAGGGTTCCCCGTTGCACCTGACAAGCCACATTGGAACAGAGCCATCGCTCAGGTCACATGAAGGGGATGACTCGTCTTCCCCAATTACGATAGTATCGTATTTAACCATTTCTTTTCTCCTTAAATCTCTTGATTTTTCGCCGGGTAAATGCTATACTTACCACATGACGCTACTCGTTGTTATTACCTTATTGGAGATGCGTTCGCAATGCTTTTCGATAGCCATTTGTCCCTGTTCTCGATCTCCGTAGACCGTCGTTTGCAATCATCACACCATTTCGTCCAACGGGTGCATTGGTTTGTTTTTAGCCTGAAGACTACTTTACACAGTTCGCACGTTCTTTTTATCTTTGTCAGCCGGACGGAATCAAAGTAAATCTCTTCGTTTCTTAGTGCCTGGTTCTTTCTTCTGCACTCCGGCGTTGACACGCAGTATCCTGTAGTGTTGTTTTTACTGAGTTTTTTCGCACATATTTTGCAGTTCATTTTGCCTCCCAGCAGTTTTTGCAATAGTTGATAGACTTAATTTGCTTCTCCCATACGTACTTATGGACAATCAACGGCCCTCCACACCAAGCACATTTCCACGTTTCCGTTTTCAATGCCTCTTCTAGTGTTATCGGTAGCGATTTCATTTTCCCTCCACTACTTCGCAGTTGAAATACACATCCGGGGGCGGATGCACTTTACACTCTCGTTTGCATGACACGCACAATGGGGCGGGCGGGTATCTACCTTCTCTATCTACTATGTCGGCCCGCATCAGCGACAACTCTAAGCTGTCCCAGGGGGCTATGTCACGCTGTCTGTCTTCTCTTTTTATTGCCATTACTTCCCCTCATACTCAATAATCATCGGATAGCTTGACCCGACGAAGTAAACAAACGCTTTCCCGTCGTCGCAGTATTCGATCTTTGATGCGTCCGAAAACTTCTTTTCGATGTCTTCTTTTGTCATTTCTTTTTTCCTTCTATGTGCTGAATGACTCCTTTACTGGTTGTAAACACTGTCCACGTTGAATCACATCCGCAAGTTTTTAAATAAACAAAATCCGTCCACGTGACCGGGTCACAATTTAGAGGAGTCGAACACAAGGGGCAGTAAATAAAAAACGTTTGTGTGTTTTTACTCATTCTTTTTTCCTTTGTTTTTCTTCATCCCACCTTTCGAGAACCTCATTGTTATAAAATTCAGACACAGCCTCATAAACACCAGGGATTGAGATTAATTCCGATGCAAGGCTTTCTTCTAAGATCCCGACAAGGATTCTGTCAAAATCATTATTTGTCATTTCGTCATAATTACTCATTCTTTTTTCCTTTGTTTTTCTGCCCCCTTCTTCTAGTGTTTCATAGATTGCATCATAGGCTAGGAATGGGTCAATACCGATTCTGTTAGGTACTAAATCCTGAAGCTCGTCATCATCATTGACATATTTAAATAACCAGTGCATGCACGTGCTGAGCGATTTCTCTATTTGTGGTAGGTCACGCTTATAAATCGCCTGTTGTGCCTTCCGGACACAGCCTAAAATACAGATTAAATCATTCTTTGTTTCTTGATCCATTTTTCTTTTCTCCTTTGTTTTTCTTTCCTGCTAAAACGGCGGGGTAAATAATTTCACCTATAACGCCGCATAGCACCATAAGCACCATAAAGGCCAGGATAAGGCAAATCATTCAACGCTCCACGAAATACCAATAAACATTTCCTTCATTGGTCACACATCTGTAAACGCTTTTATATTCACCCCATCCCTTCAACTCACCGTACCATTCTATTGTGTCCATTTCTGTTTTTACATTGGCCCAGTTTTCTTTTTCCGCCGCCCCCCGGATATCGTATGTACCTAATGAAACAGAGTGGTCAGCCATAATGCATTGTCTCTCATTCATTTTATCCTCCTTGTTAAAATGCCTGGATGATAACACCGCCGTCGAACGAGAGGGCGGTTGTTTGATCCTGGAGCCATTCGAGGGCGTTTTCTTCCGTCTCTTCATCGTCGCAGTATTGCAACGGCGTAAAATCATAGTCCTTGACGGCCTCTAAGGCGGATGAGTACTCAGAAAAATCACAACAGATAGCCACTACATCGAGTTCTATTCCGTCGCCCGTGTCGTCTTCCATTTCTTCCAGATAGTCAAACAACGCTCTTTTCCCGTGATAGGAAAAGCTGTCCGCTCTGTCCGCCGTCACAAACGCTCTCTCAAAGTCGTAAAAGTTTACTGTCTGATACATTTTAATATCCTCCATTGTTTTTTATTTACCACTCGGCGGCGGGTAAATACAAGCCGTTTACACTCTATAATCAATAACCGTATTCTTTAGCGTATGAATCCAGACCATAGAAGGCTTCTTTTTCGGTTTTCATTATCATTCCGACACACGCCCCGTCTACCTCATACCTGTAAATCGGTTTTGATCCGTCCATGTAGCGGACGATATCAAGCCCCTCATACCTTGTTTGTGTTCTCTTGCTGTTCATTCCGTTCATTGTTTTTCCCTCTTATTTTGCGCCGAGTATATCATAATCCGATACATACACGCTTATATCCTCATACCTTATCCCGTGTTCAATACTCAGTTCTATTCTTTTGTTGTCTATTGCCGCTTGAGTAAACCGGCCGAGTAGCCCATCAAGCCATTTACCATCTACTCTAAAATCAATTCTTTTTAAATCACTTGTTTGTTTTTCCACGTTCATTCCTCCATTTTAATTCACCCCGCACTCAGCGGCGGCGGGGTATCCACCAAGCCGATTAAACACTATACATCATGAAGCTATAACAAACCTTGCGTTTGATGACGGGTGATTTTCCAACAACCAGTACGCCTCTTCCTTACTCTGTGAACATGGCGTTTGATACGTGAAATATCCGACGTTTGACAATACAATTGTTTTACCAGACCTCGGATCCCAAAAAAAGGCGACTGTCCTCCAGTCTCCAAAATATCCATCAGGTATTTGACCTGAACCGATAGAAATAAAGTTTCTTGCCATACCTGTTTTTTCTTTTTCGGGCGCAAGTAAATCATTATTCATTCTAAAACCTCCTGTTAAATTTAATTTACTTGCTTCTCTTGGCTAGGCTCCAGTTATCGAAGATGTCATGTAGTCTGTCCCTTCTCCTGAGAAAAAATAAATCAATGACAACGTGTATCAACTCATGGCACAGGATTTTAAATGTTTCATATTTTTTCGATTGAGTGACAACGGTTATTTTCCGCGCATAGCCTTTTTGTTTGTAATGACAAAATCCCATAATATCAAAATTGTCTAGGTCTGGACGAATGTCCTTCAAGGCGACAACTGCCTCTCCGCTAGAGTAGGTATATGTTGGTTTGATAAATTCTATTTTCATTATTTCCCCTTAGGAAACTAGAATATCTATATTAATTGACTATTGCCAAATTGTTTGTTATCTATACCTAATTATACTCATGTGATAATCGTTGTCAAGTAAAAAGATTGAGTAAGTGAAAATAAATTTCAGCACTACGGGACAAGTAAAAACAACCCATACTAATGCATTGACACGCTAATAATAATGCAGCCATGGCCGCCTCAGGGCGTCCATTTTCAACCGGGTACCATCAAATCATCCACTTATACCATGTCATCTAAAAAACGGCGCAGTAACCCTAACCCTAATTGAATCTCCCACAGTACCAGTCATGTCTATTCCCCTATATAATATGTATGTGCCCAGCCCCAGGTGTTACCGCTCCCCCTCCCCTCTGGACCCAGGCACAAACCACAGCTCACGCCCAACAGAGGCGGCCGGAGCCGGCGTCCAGGTTTGAGGCGGTGCGCCCCATGTAATTCAGCGCGTGACCCCATAGAAAGAAGAGGAAAGACCCATTACCCCCATTGACCGCGAGAGAAGAGAGATAACCCTCTAAAAAATACGCATTATAGAAATTGACACATTACGGGACTCTCTTAGGGACGTTTTGTAGATACTCGCCGCTTTTTGGAAGCGGCTCTCTTGGGGTGGGGTTATTGACCATTTATTGTGCGTCGGGGGTTTGTCCGTAGGCCTCTATTTTAGCCTTCTACTCAAGAGCGTTTCTAGACGCTCGGTGCTTATTTTCTGTGGAAAACTCTTAAGAGCTTGCTATTGGTGATTGCAAGGTTAGGGGCTTACTTTTTGTAAGATAAAGGCATAAGTTTTTCTTACTGCTCGATGAGTAGTTTCCATTTTGGAAACAGCCGTAAGTCAACATTGAGGATGCAAGGAAGTATTAAGTTATGCTTAATAGTTCGAAACTGTCGGAAAGCGACAGCATAAGTCGGGAATCAGTCGACATACTACGTAAAGTTGACGCGGGTGTCCACTGCGTGCATTGTGTCGGGGTTTATATATAAGTCCCGACGCTTTGCCGTAGTAATACTACGGTATATTTCATTTATCTAGGGTTATTTATACTCGGCGTTTTCAGATACAGGAACTGGTGGTGGACATTTATGGGTACCTGTAAAATAAAACTTGACAAACATGAGATTATGTTGTATATTTAGAGTGAGGTAATGAGATGATACAAGTGTTAGATGGGTTATTCAGGGACTATTACGACCCGCCGGGTATCTTCAGGGACAAGGATGGTAACGAGGTAGACGGCATGGTTGAGCCATTGAGGACACAGATACACGAGGGATACGTCAGGATAGAGAAGGAGTGGAGGGATGATGTGCGAAGACGGGAAGAGGAACGCGGGAGATGGAGGGATGGGTTGCGCCGCTTGATGGGTTCGTTGGTAGGTGCGTACTTGCGCGGATGCGATTGGGGCGACCCAGATGAGAAGCAGTGTTGCGATGATATAATGGAACTTATTGATGACGCGGAGTAGTAGGAACTTACTTGACAAACCGGAATTTATTCTGTATTATTAGTATTGACACTCGAAAAGGAGATAACATGGATTTCAGTTTGAGTTCCGAGAGTATCGACAGGGTCGGTATCGAGTTCTTAAATGCGGAATGGCGCGTTTCTAAAGGTGGGACGGTTATTGTGTTTTTCAACACGGAAGACAGAGAAACGCTCATCTCGTTCCTTAAATTGTTGTAAGGAGGAAAAATGAATCTATTCATCGTATTATTCACTGGTTTTACTATTGGTGCGTTTATAGGCGTTGTCTTGTGGCTGGCCAGAGAAAGCGGCAGGAGATAGCAATGAGCGAAGAAACTAAGGTTATGGCGGTTAAGATTAAGATTGGCGACGTTACAGTGGAGATGACGTTTAAACAGGCGAAGGAGCTTCATGAGATGCTTGCCGATTTGTTCGGCAGGGATGTTAGGGTCATTCAGGACATTTTGCCCGTTCCTTATTACCCGTATCACTCGCCATACCATTGGGGAGGCTGGACAGTAACATATGGGGACACGCACACCGGCACGTCGACGGCGTTTTATTCAGTGAGGTGAGAAAGATGCTCCTACGAATACTTAGGAAGCAGTACCCGGATGTGTATATCTGGCCACGGAAGCGGTTCTTTGAGGATTTCGGTACCCGCCCGTTTGGCCGGTGGTACAGGAGTCCGTCGTGGGGCGACCATGTAATATGGAACAGACGGCATGGGTTTCAGGACTATATTGCTGTCGGTCGTGGCGACGTTGTGAAGAGGAAAGGGATGGGTGGGAGTCGTGGGGCGACGAGATGCTACGGGAGGATATACCTTAAGGAGAAGGAGAAACAATGATTAAACGAAACGAATTTGAGAAGAGGCTACATTCTCTAGAGTATGGGGTGGCTATATTAGAAAACGTGACCGCCAATTTACGCGATGACGGCGAGGTTGATTTATTAAGGAACCGGGTCGATGTGATGCGCAGGAAGGTGATGGAGATCGAGATGTGGCAGAAGGTGCACGAGGGTGCACACGACTTTGTACTCACGAGGGGGGTGCAGGGTAAGGCGGATTTAGAGTTACTGTGCGATTTCTTGGGCGTAGAGTTTGTAGATACCGCCGCCAAGCGTGCGGTAGTGAAGAAGGAGAAATGATGTGGTCATTAGAAATCGAGAGGGTTGATAATGGCTACCTCCTCACGGCCAGCGACCAGGAGGGGGATGGGCCGAGTACTTGGGTTATCGAGGATGATGATGAGGGCGGGTTCGTTAATCTTACATCCGGCGAGAATCTGTTGTGGGAAGTGATGGACTTCTTCAATTTCGGCGGGAGTAAGCATGATAAACAACGTATCAGAATAGTAAGAGAGGCAGGAGGCGATTATGATTCATAAAGTCTACAGAGAAGAGTACGAGGGGCTTACTACGGGGCTTGAGTTGCCCGTCCGTGGGGATATGAATAACGGGCACCGCCACCCGCTGGGTGCCATCGAGGACAGATTTCTGGCCATCGAGGAACAGTTTGTGGCGTTATCGGCGTTGGTAGAAAAGATGGCGGAGAAAGAAATTGAAGAAAAAAAGTAAACCAGAGGAAGATACTGGATATAAGGGTATACAGATACTAACCGCGAAGAACAAGTGGGAATTTTCAAGTGACGACATAGATGAATTGGCATCATTGGCGAGGAAGTATCTAGATGAGGAAAGAAGCGATGGGGTGTTTACTGTCTATGGGACGATGAGGGAAGA
>Ga0180732_1001925_pt1 | contig 11804 bp, 7 predicted proteins | sample KR11_01MetaG_FD_148674 | JGI IMG/M metagenome (GOLD analysis project Ga0180732, IMG submission 148674) | Groundwater microbial communities from the Olkiluoto Island deep subsurface site, Finland - KR11_0.1 MetaG | ecosystem: Environmental > Aquatic > Deep subsurface > Groundwater | place...
AAAATATACGCTTTCACCATTTACATATAATGGAAAATCTTCCATAATAATAGGCAGAAATACGAGATATTTTTTGTTTCGTCGAGGAACAAAAGGTTTTTTAGGAACTAGCAAAATTTTTTCGTATTTTGCCGCAAGAACCTTTTTCCCTCTAATTTCTATTTTTTCATTAAATTCTACTACTATTTTTTGAGGATATTCCTCATCTCCGTTAGATTTCAAATTTATCCCTCCTTTTATTTTTGTTTATAATACTATTAAAGAGCATTCATACTGGAATTGTAGGATTAAAAACGATATTAGTCAAGGGACTTGCCGCTTTGGGATTTTGGATAAAAAAATAAGGGAGTTGAACGGTTGATTTTGTTCTTCTCCCTGAAATATTTACATTATTCTACATCGGATACAAATGCAAGATCATTCTTGCATTTGTCGTTGGAGTTGTGTGGATTGATCCGGGTATTGGATCTTCTTTTTCAGAATCAATCCTTGCGACATATACAGACTTGCTCCCATTCAGTTCGCGCCTGTATATTAAGTTCAAATAGAGATCTTCCCATTTTTCCTCAACTTTTTTTACAACGGTTAAGGAAAAAACCCCTTTAAGATTGTCTTCATAGCGCAATTCTTTTGGGATATCTTTTATTAAGACACCGCAAAAGTTAGCCACAAAACAATCCTTTTTTTCCGTGAAGATTGCGCCCATGGTGTTTATTTCAATCCCTATATCTTCCGGGAATAACGGGAATTCCCAAATTGTCACAGGGTGATGTCTTTTGTTTTTTATTATCCTTTTCAGAGGATCTCCCTGCGTTGCTTTGGGCAAACTAAGAATTCTTCCCATTCTCTCTTCTTTTTTTATTTGCCCCGGCTCTTCTCCCGTTTTTCTGTTTGGCGCTTTAAGCTTCTCTGCCGCAGCCGCGCCTCGCAGGTTTTTTCTTGTTGGAGGAGTAATTTTTCTCCATACTTTTTTCGACCTTTGCTCTGTTTTTGCTACTTCCGTCCTTCTATCCTCCTCCTGCGACTGTAAAATGCTTTCAGCTTCTCTTGCTTTTTTTCTTTCAATTTCTTTTCTTTTCTCCTCCATAGCGTATTTCTTTCTTTCTTCTATTCTTTCTTTTACTATCCTAGTTTCTTCTTCTGTTATTCTTCCTTCATTGATAGCTTTTTTTATTGCCACTTCAATTTCTTCTTCTGTTACATTCCAGATGTGGTTTGCCAATTGCTTGGCTTTCTTCTTTGACATATTTGTTTTCCTCCAAATTTTATTTTTTTCCCTTAAAAACGATGCCTAAAATTTGCGGCACCTTATTTTCTTGCGGGAAAGCTGGATAAGTATTTTGTTTTTACGATATTTAGCAAAAACGTAACTACTCACCCTCTTTTAAAAAATGTCATCCCGAGCGAAGTTTTGGAGCCTCAGCGACAAAACGAAGCCGAGGGATCCCTCTTTAATTCACAAAGATGATTATCAAAACTAAACCCGCATTAGAGCGATTCCTCCGCTCCGCTTCTCGTTCCTCGCTGCGCTCCGGTCGGAATGACAAATTTTATTTTGTTAGAAGTGAATTCACAAAGTGGTTGAGTAGTTACGCAAAAACTTATACAATTGCCCCGCAAGAAATTTATTGTCAAAGAACAACCCGACATCATACACCCGAACTCGCCACTTGTCAAGAGTTGATTTTATTGCTTAAATAGAATAAGATAGACGAATGAATTATGAATCAGGAATTATGAATTATGAATATTTAACTTTATAACTTTACAAACTTTATAACTTTTAACTCATACTATGAACATTTTTCCACAAAAAATCCAGAATAAGTTCACGGCGCATTTGAAGGATGTGGTGAAGAGCGCGGAGAATATTTCGCGGGAGCTTAATCACGAGTCAATCGGGGTTGAGCATATTATACTCGGGATACTCAGCCAGAAGGGAAGCATCGGCTTCGGCATGCTGGGAAACGAGAATCTTGACCTCAAGAATTTGCGCGGGATAATTGACGGTTTGCCGAAAGCGAAACAGTGGAAGCCGAAACTGTCGGAAGAGACAAAAGATGTTTTCAAAAAATCGGTTCTTATCGCCGGCAGATATAAGCATTCCCACATAGGAACGGAGCATTTGCTTTACGCGATCTTGATCAGCAAGGACGAAAGAATAGGCAAGATATTTTCTCTGGTCGGTGTTGACGCCGAGAAATTGAAGGAACAGCTTAAGGCGATAATGGAAAGCTCCGCCAGATTTTCCGATATCGTTGATTTTTTCAATATGAATATGAAAATCCAAAAGCCTAATTTCCCCGGACAAATGGGCGGAAATCAGACAGGATTGATGGTTGAATTGCCCCTGCTTCCAATCGCTTCAAGCGCGAGCCAATCCGCGCTGAATTATTTTTGCATTGATTTAACGAGAGAATTTGAAAGCGGAAAAACTGGTCCGATCATAGGAAGATCCGAAGAAATTAATAAAGTCATCAATATTCTAAACCGCAAGACAAAAAATAATCCGATTCTGGTCGGAGAGCCGGGCGTGGGAAAGACGGCGATAGTCCAAGGGCTTGCGGAAAGAATTGCCGAAGGAGATGTTCCCGCGAATCTGATCAACAAAAGAATATATTCTTTGGATGTCGGTATGCTTGTCGCCGGGGCGGTTTTTCGCGGAGAATTTGAAGCCCGATTGAAAGATGTGATCGGCGAGGCGCAAGAAGATCCGAATGTTATTTTATTCATAGACGAAATCCACACCATAATCGGCGCGGGAAGCGCGGGCGGGTCCGGAAGTTTGGACGCGGCGAATATTCTCAAGCCGTCTTTGTCCCGCGGAGAAATTTCCTGCATCGGCGCGACGACTTTGGACGAATACAGGAAACAATTCAAAAAAGACGCGGCGCTGGAGCGAAGATTTCAGATGGTGCTTGTTGAGGAGCCAAGCATAGAAGATGCCAAAGAAATGCTGATGGGTTTGAAAAGCTCCTATGAAAAGCATCATAATCTAAAAATAACCGATGAAGCCGCCAGAGCCGCGGTTGATTTAAGCGCGAGATTTATAAACGACAGATTTTTGCCGGATAAAGCGCTGGATGTCCTTGACGAGGCCGCCGCTTTTGCCAGAAGCAAATATGCCGGAAATAACTATTTCAAAGAGATAAAAAAATTGGAGGCGAAAAAGAGGGGATTGCAAATTGAAAAAGAAAAAGCGATTGAGGCCGAAAAATACGATGAAGCGCTTTTGATTAAAGAAGAAGAAAACAGAGTGGAAAATTATATAAAAGAAATTATCAGAACAGAAGAAGAAAAAAATAAATTAATAATTAAAACTCCTGTCGGCTTTGACGATATCGCGTTCGTTATAACGGAGATGACGGGAATTCCCGCGAAAAAAATTGTTTTTGAAGAAAAAAAGAAGCTTCAAAACCTAGAGAAGAATTTGGAAAAATATGTCGTTGGGCAGAGAGAAGCGGTTTCCGCCGTTGCCAAATCAATTCGCCGCGCTCGCGCTGGGATCGGCGACGCAAAAAGGCCTTTGGGAGTGTTTTTGTTTATGGGCCCTACGGGAGTCGGAAAAACACAGCTGGCAAAATCGCTGGCGGAAATAATGTATGAGAAAAAAGACGCTCTGATAAAAGTTGATATGAGCGAGTTTATGGAAAAGCACAATGTTTCCCGCCTGGTCGGCGCGCCGGCCGGTTATGTGGGATACGAAGATGGCGGAAAGCTTACGGAACAAATTCGGCTTCATCCTTATTCCATTGTTTTGTTCGACGAAGTTGAAAAAGCGCATCCCGATGTTTTCAATTTAATGCTTCAGATTTTCGAGGACGGGGAACTGACGGACGCTTCTGGAAGAAAAATTGATTTCAAAAACACGATAATTATAATGACTTCAAACATTGGAACGGAGCAGCTTACCGATGAGGCAAGCTTGGGATTTGCCCAGAAAGACAAAACAGATGAAAATCAAAGAAGGAATAAAATCAGGGAAAAATATATTCAAACCAAAGAATCTGTCATTAAGGAATTTAAAGAAGAATTTAATCCCGAATTTGTGAATCGCATTGACAAGATTTTGGTTTTCAACCCGCTTAATCTTTCGGATATAAAATCAATCGTAAAAATCCAATTTTCCGAGTTTGAAAAGAGGCTGAAAAAGAATAATAATATCAAAATAGAATTGGACAAAAAAGCCCTTGATTATCTCGCTCAAAAAAGCTTTAATCCCTCAGAAGGAGCCCGCCTTGTAAGGAGAAACTTGCGGGAAATGGTTGAAGATCTGGTCTCGGAAGGAATCGTCGCGGGAGAAATAAAGGATGGAGATAGCGTGAAAATAGCCGTGGAAAATGATAGGATTGTTTTGAGATGATGGACTGATTTTATCAACAATATGTAAAATGTATGTTAATATTCTACCCGGCTTTAGCCGAGGGTTCACTAAACTTTAGTTTAGCGAATCTTTGAAAATGCTTAAAGCTAAAGCTTTAGAACCCTCAGCTAAAGCTGGGTAGAACAATATTTGTATCAACCATGAAAACTCTTTTTAAAGCCAAAAATTTTCTCCTTGATATTCTTTTTCCGATTCAGTGCTTGGGGTGCGGAATAGAATTAGAGAATGAAGAGCCGAAAAAAAGATGGATTTGCCCGGCATGTCTTGAAAAAATTCAAACAAGAATAGGGCAAGTCTGTCCCGCTTGCGAGCAATTTAGCGAAGGCGGAAAAACTCATCACAGATGCAGGAAAGAAACGGCGCTTGACGGGCTGTGGGTGGCGGCGGAATATAAGCATAAGGCTGTGAGCGAGGCAATCCACAAATTCAAATTCAATTTTATAAAAGACATTTCTTTTCCTCTTTCGCTTATTTTGATAAAAAGCGTTTTAGAAGCGGAGGAATACGGCGATTTTCAGGATATAATTTTGGCGAACTTTTCCCAGGAAAGTTTTGAGGAAGAAATTTATATTGAAAAAGAAAAAAACAAAAAAGCGGAAACCATTATCATTCCGGTTCCGCTTCACAAGAAAAGATATAACTGGCGCGGTTTTAACCAAGCTTTTTTGTTATCTGAACATATCGCCGACAAATTTAAGCTGGAGGTTCGCGATAATCTCTTGATAAGAAAAAAGAATACAAAGCCTCAGACGAAAATCAAGTCTAGCAAGGAAAGAAAGGAAAATATCAAAGGCGCGTTTGTTTTTGAAATAAATAATGAAAATAAAAACTGCCAAGCGCAAAAAACTGTTGAGCCGAATATAAATTTAAAAAATAAAAACATCATATTGATTGACGATGTCTGCACGACTTCAGCAACGGTTGATGAATGCGCCAAAGAACTGAAAAAAGCCGGAGCGAAAACAGTTTGGGGATTGGTGGTGGCGAGGAGATGATGATTTTGCTCTTGAAATATATTGGAAAGTATGTTATAATGCCAAGCATAAGGGGTGAGCTTTACTCCTTATTTTTATTTGCCCTGAAATAACCAAATGGATAATCAGAAAATGAATAGCGAACTTTCAATTTTTGCCAAACAAAACAGGCGGTTTTTATTTGGGTTGAAAATTTTTAAACTGTTTTTGTGCGCGGTTTTGATTTTGGCTTCTTCTTTCGCTTTATATTGTCTGGCGGAGGCGGGAACAAAAGAATACGCGAATCTTTATGCGACTGGCGCGCGGCTGAATAGCGAGAAAGAAATTGATTTTGATGCCGATATAAAAATAATTTTTAATCAGCCGATTGTATTTTTAGGGAGCGAAAATATAGATGTTATTCCGGAAACCGGCGCTGTATTAAACCTCTCGGAAGACGGCAAAATTCTAACGGTAAAACACAGTCCATTTATTCCTGAAACAAAATATAAAATTATTTTAAAAGACATAAGAGGAATAAGCGGATTGCTTTTGAAAAACGAAGAATTTGTTTTTTATACAAAATCTCTTGGAAATAAAAGGAGCTTTGAAATTTCGCTTGATAAAGAAAAAAAATATTTCACGGAATTGAGCTTGTCTGAAAATAAATACATTCCTCCGCCGGTGTCAATGCTGAAAAATGAAATAATTACAGAACCCAAATTCGCGGAAGGAAAATATATTGACATAAGCGTTCCAAACCAGACGATGACTTTGTTTGAAGACGGAAAAAAAATAAACAGCTTTTTAGTTTCCACCGGCAAATATGGAATGCCGACGCCGCTGGGAACATTTTCCGTAAAGAAAAAAGAGCTGAATCATTGGTCCTCAACCTACGGGCTTTGGATGCCTTTCAGCATGAATTTTTATGGAGCGTATTATATTCACGAGCTTCCGTATTGGCCAAGCGGCTACAGGGAAGGAGAAAATCATTTGGGAATCAGAGTGTCGCATGGCTGTGTCCGCCTTGGCATCGGTCCCGCGGAATATGTTTTCAACTGGTCGGAAATCGGCACGCCGGTTTATGTGCATAATTAGAAACTGGAAACTGGAAATTGGAAACTAGAAATTGGAAATTGGAAAACTTTCTTTATAGCTTTAATTACAAAATAATTTTGTCATCCTGAACTTGTTTCAGGATCTTCTTGTTATTAAGGTTATATTTGCTTATTTCTGGCTAGATGTAGCATAGAGTAGATTCTGAAATAAATTCAGAATGACAGTTTCTAAGTTATTTCGTAATTCAAATTTTATAGCTTATAAACCTATTTTATTTTCTTTTTATCTTTCTTTATTTACAAATCCTGAAAATAGTTATATATTGAATAAGTTATTAGTTAGCGCTAAGCAGTTATAAGCTACGGGTTTTGTTACGAGTTATGGGTTATCAGTTATAAGTTAATCCGGAGAGGTCGCATAGTGGCCGAGTGCGCCGCCTTGGAAAGGCGGTAGGCCGTCAAAAGCCTCGAGGGTTCGACTCCCTCCCTCTCCGCCCCGTTCCAAATTTTAAAATATTATCTGATTAATGCCAGCTTGTCTTATTTGCTTAGGATAATTTATTTTCATCATATTTTCTTGTAAAATTTGGAACGGGGCTCCGCCAGAATTTATTTAGAATACTATCTGACCAATGTCAAATGTCCTGTTTGTTTAGGATAATTCATTAAATAAACTCTATGTCAAAAAATAAAACAATTTTTCAATATTTCGCAAAAAATATTTCCATTATAATCGGTTTGGTTTTGATTTGGCGCGGAATTTGGTATTCGCTGGACGAGCTGGATAAATGGTTTTTCGGCGGCAGCCATATCTGGACGGCTTTGGGCGGAATTTTGATCGGCTTAATGGTTTTGTATTTGCCTGATAAAGATTTGAAAGAAATTAAAAAGCTGTAAATGCCGAAGTCTGCCGGCCGATTTTAAGGAAAAAGAACTTCCTGCGCTATTAGCGCGGGGAGATTTATATTAAAATTAAATATGCCAAAAATAGAAATAAACGAACAATTTAAAAAAGCGCTTGACGCGGTTGAGGAAGGGAAGAGCGTTTTTATTACGGGCAAAGCGGGAACGGGGAAATCCACTTTGCTGAATTATTTTCGCAATAAAACAAAAAAGTCTGTTGTTATTCTGGCTCCGACCGGCGTGGCGGCGGTTAATGTGAAAGGCGAAACAATTCATTCTTTTTTCAGATTCAAGCCGGACATTACGCCAAGAGAGGCGGAAGAAATTGCCAAGAAGGCGCGGAGAAATAAAGATAAAAAAGACCTATTTAATAAGCTGGAAACAATTGTTATTGACGAGGTTTCAATGGTCCGCGCGGATTTGCTTGATTGCGCGGATATTTTTTTGAAAGCGATTGGCAAAAACAAACTGCCTTTTGGCGGGAAGCAAATGGTGTTTATCGGCGATTTATACCAGCTCCCGCCGGTGGTGATTGGCAGAGACAGGGAAGTTTTTAAAACGCAATATGACAGCTGTTATTTTTTCAGCGCCAAAGCGATGAAAGATTTCAAAATAGAAATCATAGAGCTGGAAAAAGTTTATCGGCAAAAGGACGGAAAATTCATTGAGATTCTGAACAGCATCCGCAATAATACCGTGGAAGATAATCACTTGAAAACTCTTAATGAAAGATTTAGACGAAATATTGATCCGGAAAACTTTGAAAAAGGGCAGATTTATCTGGCGACTACGAATCAATTGGCGGAAAAAATAAACAAAATAAATTTGGAAAAATTGCCGGAGAAAAAATATATTTTGAAAGGGGAGATTGAAGGCAAGTTTGACCGAAAATATCTGCCGACCGACCCCGAACTGGAAGTTAAAAAAGGAGCGCAAGTGATGCTTCTCAACAATGATTCTCGGGGCAGGTGGATTAACGGGACGGTTGGAGAAATTGCGGGTTTTGGCGAAGATGGAATAAAAATAAAATTACAGAACGGGAAAATTGTTTTTGTGTCGGAGTTCCAATGGGAAATTATGGAGACATATTTTGACGCTTCAATCAAATCTCTTGAAAAAAGAATTTTGGGAAGTTTCATTCAATATCCGATAAAATTGGCATGGGCGATCACGGTTCATAAAAGCCAAGGAAAAACTTTTGACAAAGTGATTATTGACTTAAGCAGCGGAATTTTCGCCTGCGGACAGACTTATGTCGCGCTCAGCCGGTGCCGGACTTTGGAAGGAATAACTTTGAAAAAAGAAATCACAAAATCAAACATTTTTACGGACTGGAAAGTAGTGAGATATTTAACGAGCTATCAATATAATCTTTCGGAGAAAAAATGCTCCAAAGAGGATAAAATAGAAATCATCAGGCAGGCGATTAAAAATAAAACCAAGCTAAGAATAATTTATCTCAAGGCGCAAGACCAGAAATCAGAAAGGATAATCCTCCCGCTTTCCGTCGGTGAAATGGAATATCTCGGCAAAACATACCTCGGCATGGAAGCGCATTGCTTTTTGCGAAACGAAGAGAGAGTTTTCCGCGTGGATCGGATTTTGGAGATGGAGTTATTAAATTGCTAAATTGTTGTATTGCTGTATTGTTGAATTGTCAATTTCAATAAATTTAATCTAGAACTTACGCATTTACTTTCTGTCATTCCCGTCCCGTATCTTATTACGGGACGGGAATGACAAAATATGGCAAACACATAAATTTTATTTTAACTGAAATAAAAAAGCAGAGGTTTTAAGCTTCTGTTTTTTTTGTATATGAAATGTTTTTAGTCAAAATTAAAAGGGAGCAGAAAGATTTAAATCGGCCATAATTCTGGATGTTATCTGCGTTGTTGCAGCAGACGACACGGCGATTAAATTTCTACTCCCCAAGACTATATTTTTCTCATTTATTCCTCCTAATTTTCCGACCCTCGTCAGCCTGCTTAAATTAGCTGGCGAAGGTTTTGACCAACTTAATGGGTCGGCGATCGCGGATACTGTCCGCAGCCAGGGCGCCTGAGATCAAATAATATTATCGGTTTTCAAAAAGTTAATTTTGAACTCCATAATCCTCCTTATATATTTTATTCTTCATCCTAGCAGTCCTGCTTATTCATTATTTTGCAAGACTTGTCAGCTTAGCATATTAAAAAAATTTGTCAAGCGTACCCTGTGGATATGTTAAAAGTTTGTAAAGTATTTAGGGGCTGCTGACTTTCTTATAATTCCCCTCTTGGGAGCATCCCCCTTTATCAAAGGGGGTAGGGGGATTTATGGGTGTGTTAAATTAGCGGAAAAACCCACCCCGTCTGTTGATACAGACACCCCCTGCCTAAATCGGCAGGCAGGCTTGCCTACCGGACAGGCAGGCTCCCGAGAGGGGAATATTTGGAGAAAATCAGCAGACCCTATTTAGTATTTGCATTTAGGCTCCACAGCCCTGCCTACCGGCAGGCAGGCTCGAGGCGAGGACTATAGAGCCAGCAATAACAATTTAGCAATACAGCAATACAACAATTTAATATTTTAGACTTATTTCCAAATATGCTGTATAATATAAACTGTGATGGCGGATATGATTTTTGTAAAATAGTTTTCAATCTATGCCAAATTTAAAAAAAACATTTTTAATTTTCTTGTGCGGGGTTTTTGCGTTGCTGCCGGTTTTCGCGGGCGCGATGGAGCTTGTAAAATATAACAAAAATGTCGTAGATGTTTTCAACGACGCTTCTATAACTCTCTTGTCTTTCACGGGCAGGCTGGTTCTTCTTTTTCTTGTTTTTGGCGGAGTGTATTATGTAATGTCCGGAGCTGATCCCCAGAAACAGGAAACCGCGAAAAAGATAATTAAATACGCGCTTTTGGGGCTTGTATTGATTTTAATTTCCTATGCCCTTATCGCCGCTCTTGATAAGATTGGGGTAGAGTAATTTGTAAATAGTAATTTGTAATTTGTTATTATGAAAATACTAATTTTAGGCCGTAAAGGAATGTTGGGGCGCGAACTCGCGGAAGTTTTTAAAGACAAGCATGAAATTGTTTTGTGGGATAGGGAACAGATTAATATCGCTAAAAGAGAAGAAGTAATGCAAAAAATCGGCGGACTGATGCCTGATGTTGTGATTAACGCCGCCGCTTATACGGCAGTTGACAAGGCTGAATCCGAGAAAGATTTGGCGTATAAAGTGAACGGATGCGCGGCGGGATTTTTGGCAACTGTTTGTAAAGAGATAAACGCTCTTTTTGTCCACTTCAGCACCGACTATGTTTTTGACGGAGAAAGCCATAATGGTTATAAAGAAAATCATCCCTATAAGCCGATCAATGTGTATGGCAAATCAAAAGCGCTGGGAGAAAAAATGATTTTGGACATAGAACCTCAATATTATTTGATAAGAACATCCTGGCTTTTTGGAAAAAGCGGAAAAAATTTTGTGGAGACAATGCTGAAGCTGGCCTTAGAAAATAAAAATATAAGAGTCGTTAATGATCAATTCGGGAGCCCGACTTATGCCAAGGATCTTGCAATAGAAGTCAAAAAATTAATTGAATCAAAAAATCCTTATGGAATTTATCACATTACAAATTCGGGCTTTTGCAGTTGGTATGAATTCGCGGTAAAGATTTTTGAATTTTCAGGATTGAAACCTGACATAAAGCCGGTAAAATCTGAAGAATTTCCAACTCCAGCCAAAAGGCCGACCTACTCAATGCTTGTGAACACAAAACTTCCGCCAATGAGAGCGTGGGAAGATGCGCTTAAGGATTATTTGATTGAGACGGGAAGAATAAAATAATAAACAAGATTCGGGCCGCGATATTTGAGGTTTGTCGATCTCCATTTAATTTTTATAAAATTATAAAAAAAATAAATTCAGAAAATATTAAAAAATAAACCAGAAGCGGAATTATAGCGCGATTCTGACGATCGTCAGAAACACACTATATTTATTTTCATTTAATTTATCGCCGAGGAATTTCAATTTAGCAATACAACAATACAACAATACAACAATACAACAATACAACAATACAACAATACAACAATACAGCAATACAGCAATACTATTTAACAATTTAATAAATAACATAATAAAAAAATGGACAAAAAAGACAAAAAACAAGATATTGTTCCCGCGATGCTTTTTACGGGTTTTCTTATGGTTGTAATTCTGGCGCTGATTTTGATAGGCATGCCGGGATTCTGATTATAAGAAATAAAAATTTATTTTTCTATACAAGCTTTGGGAAAAGATAGAGTTTTGATGGCGGGATTTAGAATTCTACCTAGGGGCTGCTGATTTTCTTCAAATATTCCCCTCTCAGGAGGGGTTGGGGCACGGCCGGCTTATTCTAATAAACTTTATGTCATTCCGAGCCTTAAGCGAGGAATCCCTTCAATATTATTACTGATACTTATATTGTTTAAGGGATTTCTCACCCTAATCGGGTTCGAAATGA
>Ga0180732_1001926_pt1 | contig 11802 bp, 25 predicted proteins | sample KR11_01MetaG_FD_148674 | JGI IMG/M metagenome (GOLD analysis project Ga0180732, IMG submission 148674) | Groundwater microbial communities from the Olkiluoto Island deep subsurface site, Finland - KR11_0.1 MetaG | ecosystem: Environmental > Aquatic > Deep subsurface > Groundwater | place...
ATTCTGTTTTGCTAATAACACAAAATCACCTTTATTTTATTCGCTTCTCAGTATACGCAATGGCAAATCTTAGAACATCGCTATCATTCTCCATCATTAGTTTTATCTTAAGTTTATTATACGTTTCGAGGGCGTTATTCTCCAGAACAACTTGTTTCAACTCCTTATTGTTAGACATAATAATTATGTATTATACATAACGTTAATTTATATATAGTTACCCCTTGACAAGCTTCTTTTTTACCTGCCATAATTTTCATGAAGACTTTGCGCTTCGGCGCGGAGATATTTATTTCGTCAGCAGACACACAGGGCACTTTGAAACTGTTGATGGATATATTTTTCCGCACCAACACAACCACTCACTAGTATGCAATTCATTTCCAGCAGTTCCACAATCAGAAACCGCCTGTTCTATCAGGTCTAAGATATATATTTTTATACCCTCGTCAATATAAATATTCTCGCATCTGTGCTCTAATCTCTCGATCTGCTTCTCTTTCCATTGTGTTCTTTCCATTTTTTCACTTTCCCTCATGTTGTTTACGCATCAAGCGACTCCCGCAGGAGCCGTTACCAGTTCGGCGTGGATGCCTCGCATTTCAATGCGGGGTGCGTGGTGACTTCGGGCGATACTAATTATACGCATCCTCATTAGTTACTCCCATGCCTTCTTAATACTCTGTATCGATAAATTTATCAAAGAAGCACAATCCAAGGATGATGTCTTCCATATTGTTCCATCCCAAAATTGCTTTGACAATCTCGCAATTTTGATGTAGCTATTACCATCTAAACTGATAATATTCCTAAAATAATGCTTATACCACAATTGCTTTGCAGGACTTCCGCCGAGCAAATGAATGTCATAGTTTGTAATGTCCCACACTGCTATACCTTCTGTTCCGCCATAACTCGTTGGAATCGAAAAACCAATCATAAACTTTTTTTCAATTCTGTCGATAATATTTGCGCATTTTGGTATTATTATTACATTTTCACTGTAATTTCTAAGTTCATTAGCAAAATCAAGTTTTTCGTCCAGTTCCATTTCATTAAATATATCTGGAGCTGAAACATATTTTGGTTTTATTATTTTGCATAATTGCAAATGTTTATCAATATCGGGTTTTTTATATGTGAAATCTAAAAACTGTATTTTATATTTATCTTTTAAACGATTCGCTGAATGTGTATTTGCCCCGCATAAAATATTATTCTTGACTGCAATATCTAAATATTTCTCTTTATCTATACACATTATTAGATCGACGACTTTAGACAAATTACCTCCGTTAATGCCCCGTACTTATAGTACGGGGTCGGTTACTTCGGGGAGCAACTTCAAACAATGGCATTGGTTGGCGCATCCTTTGTAAGTTTCATATGCAGTTCGAGCCGATACTTATTCCACGCATTTGTTACGGCTCCGGTTCCAATATATAAATCATGGAATTCATCACTAGGCAACAAGCCGAAAACATCAAACAACCAATAACAAAATCCTTCTGGTTTTGCTCCACACAATCCTTTTTTGAGCGTGATATTACAACTGCACCAATCCCTAACAGTTGGTTCTTTTCTGGTTTTCTTTCTGAATCCTCGCCCAATAACAGGCTCCCACGCATATGCGGGGTTAACATTTGGCTTGAATGAACAGAAAGGCTTAACCCAGCTCATAACTCTTACATCGTCAGGACATAAATTTAAGATTTGTTTTAATGTTGGCGAACTACACGATAACGCCCAAGCATCAAAAGTATTCAGCTTTTCGATAAGTTCCTTATGGTCTATTTCAGCACACCCATATAACTTTTTAGCCTGCCCGATATATGGCGGGTCAGCATAAGCAAATCTCATATGTTATTCCTCATATTTTTCTGAATCGTCTTCAGTTAATTCTTCTCCACATAAAGGACATTTCTGGATAGGTAAAACTATTTTAGAATTGTCCTTTTCACTTACTGCGCTCATTTCTACCATTATTCTACATTTCTTACATGCTTTTACTTTTGTCATTTATTTAAACCTCATATTCTATGTTTGTTCATGCGCCCATTGTTAGCGTTCATGCCTCGGATTTCAATCCGGGGTGCGTGGTGACTTTGATGGCACACACTTAAAGGCATAAGCAAATTCTGTCTGTATTGCAGATGCATATTTTTCAGGCACATCATCAGTATATAGTATATCCACAATCCTAAATCGATGCGGCTCATTGCCAACAAGAAAAACGATTTCAGGCAATTCACCTGAAAAACCCCATGCCCTCAAATCATATTCTTTAAGTAGATTATCGATTCTCTTTTTCCAGAACGGTTTTGCCTCTTTATATTCAATGAAAAACCCATCTGTACTGAGATCTTCCATTTTCATCTCAAAGTTCTTTTTTGTTATTGTCGTGCTAATTTTCATCAAAAACTCCACTGAGAGCTCATAGCGTTTGCGATTCCTAGAAATGTCCTTGATCTGTTCTTCCATCTGTCTTTTCCGGGTGGTTCATGAGGTACCCGCCCTAATCTACCTAGAACGATGTTTGTGGGTTGTAATTTCGGCAATCCCTTCAACCACAGGCACGTAGCTTTTGTTTCCCCATGTCCAAATTGCCAAGGCTGAATTATCTGTGAATAGTCTGGCAACATGGCTTGTTTGTGTGGTATAGGGTTTTCTATACATATCTTTTCAATGCCACTATTCCAGAGTTTGTAAAAGAACTCAGATGCTAATATCATGGCATCAAATCTACCAGAAACCGTATGCAACCAGCGAACCCCCGAATTGCATAAATAAGTACATGGCGGAAACGCAATCATCATATCCCATTCATCATCAAGATGCCTCAAAACATCATCCTGGATATGCCAATCCGGGGTGCCCTCTGTAGGTAAAAAGTCACATGAAAAGGCTTCATGCCCCTTTTCTCGGAAGGCTTTTGTAACTATTTGAGAGAACTCACACGCCACCAGGACACGGAGTGTCACGTCCTTGCCTCTGGCAGTGCTGGGATAAGCTGTTCTCCATTACCACATTCATAGCATTCATCAGTCCCATCTGAAAAAATATTATCATGTATCATACAAATTCTCATATTGCCTCCTTATTTTGCCCTGCCCCGTTTTCGGTCTCAGTTTTTATTCGTATCAGGCCATGCCCGAAACCGACATGCATCATGGCATCACCATCATCATCAAACGTCGCCCCGCAGATCGTACATTTATATTGCATCATACCTCAAATTATAATTGTACGACCATGGCCCAGCCACCACCGTATGTCCATATCTCTCCTTTTTCATTCGCTTTAGCTCGGAGCTCCAGATCCCTTCGGAAATGCATTTTAGCGACATCGGGATTATATGTTCCCAGTGTGTTCATATTTCACACCCCCATGCGTGCCTTCAGCAGCGGCTTCCCCGGCTTCCTTGCTGCGATCTTCCGCTTATCCTCATATCGACTTTCGTCGACACAGAACTTACAGGTCTTCGGATCATTGTTAGCGCAGGTATCAAACGACACGTCATCACACGTGCCGTCCGGCAGCCCTTCTGGTTCTTTTCGTTCAGCAAGATACCTGCGGTACATTTTGAATGCATATTCTACAGTCGATGACCAGCCATTTTCTTTGTTGAATTGCCCCCTCGGAAATGGAAACGGTATTTGCATTACCTTTTCTTTTGTCGAATAATATCGCGTCGCCCCATATTTCAGAACTACCCTGCCGTCCGGTAATTCCAGAACTTCCAGGGTTTTATATTTCCGTGTCTTAGCCAGCAAATCATAATCAAACTTCGCTATTTTTAGGTCAGATGGATGCAAGATAAGTGGTGCAGCCGGGGAGTCGAACCCCGGTATTTCCAAGATTTCAGCGCATTGACCTCGCCGCACCAATTTGTTGTCCGCTGTTTTTTTTATCTCAGTTTTCTTGTGGCTGCCGGGTCTCGTCATACCAAAATATGCATGTACTTTTCTCGACATGGAGCCGGAACTAACAGCATATTTCTCGTCGTTCTCATCACTGAATAGAAAACCCTCTTTCAGTTGTTCGATTATCAGTTTTTTCATAATCATTTATCCTTTTCGTAATTTGATTGTTTTCACGACAGTTTCATCCTATTCTTACCCCCCGGTGTTTGAGTCCGAATCGTACAAGTTCTGGAATAAGAAACTTATCACATTCCAAAAAGATGAACACTCACTCACCTCAAGAGCAAGTGTCTCATAATTTCCCAGATTGCAGACAATCTTTTTACAAAAAAGAGCCATTTAGTCCACCTCCGGCATTTCACTCTGATCATACAATCCGCCGAGTTCAGCAGGGAACGTGTCACGCAGACCCCGCACCACAGCGGTCTTCTGTATCATAGTCGCCGGTTGTTCTGCCCATGAGCGGTTCGGCTGCCCATCTTTCTTGTACCTGATGCACTCCTGAAGAGCCACTTTGACTACTATATCCTCTCTGTTCTCTCGCTTGATCCGTGCCCATCCGCCCAGCAGCGTCTCGAACACGTCGCCCTCTTTTGCATTTCTGCCGCGCGGAAGATAGAATGTGCCCTCCCGCTCTTCAATCTTGCCGTCAGTGGTCAGCACGATTATCCCTGCCTGGTAGCCCCGATAATCAGGATGCTGATCTGCCTTTTTCGTGAATGCGTATTTTCCCACAACAATCGAAGCAGGCTGGGTCTTGTCGTACTTGATCAAGAACACTTCCCCAGGCGAGAACGGATTCAGGTTTTTGATCTTACATACCTGTAAGAACATGAGTGCCTCTTCAACAGAAGCATCCGGGCACAGATACCGTAATACCGTCTCCGTGTTCAGCTCGAGCGATTCTATCCGCGCTACTGCATTTTCCAGGACTTTAGGCGGGCTTCGTTCCCTCTTCACTTCATCATATTTGGTTTCCATTTTATGATTCTCCTTTGGGTTTTGTGCTTTCGCAATCTCCCCGAAGAGGCTTCTGAGTTCAGCATCGATGACAGTGTTCAACCCAATCACATATGGGTACGTATCCACATATGCAGCCTTCCCACGCCGGTCGAGCTTTGTTAGATCAATCAAAACACCATGACTGGCGATGGCCTTCGTGGCTATATTATTATTGATTGCCCATCCATATTTATCGAGGACAGCGATCACATTTCCAGGGATAATCACTTCTGGTTTTTCGGATCTGGTTTCAGGTTCCTCAATCTTCTTATCTTTTCCCTTTTCCGCTTTCTCAGGTTCTTCTTCATATTTCTCCACAGGCGCGGGTCTCTCCTTCTTAATCTCTCCAGCGCCACCCGTGTGGTCCATCAATTTGAACAGGGTCTTTATTTCAGCATCCACTGCCGGATTGGAATCATGCACATAATCGTACCCGCCAATCTGGATACATTCTCTCTTCGGTTTGCCCGCTGCAACTCCCCCGATATCGATTGTCAGTTCAGCCTGACCCACAATCTTACATGCCAGACCGTTCTGGATCTGGAAGCCGCATTTCACATACGGCGCTGTATCTATCGTGAGCGCCCCTGCAGCAATATCAGTCTCAGCTCGGGCGTCCTTCTCATGTTCCAGACAGAACGCCTTGCCGAATAGTTTTTCAGTAGTCTCTGCCTGACCGTCCGTGATGCTCGTCCCGCATCCTGTTACGCTGCAAAATTTCATGATGTCACCCACTCGGATAATCTCTCTATTATGACATCGTCAGACAACAATGCGAAAACCTCATCCTCGTGCCGTGAAGCGGCGTGAAATGCAAATACATCTGCGCGCATCTCCTTTTTGCAAAGGTTGCATTTTACTCTGTCATTAGGTTCGGTCATGATCTCACCTTCATAGCTTCATTATGTTCGTATTCAATCGCGTTTAGCAGGATCCGGGATAATTCTATTTTTTCATGAATATTAAAATTTTCTCGTATATCAGTGATATAATATTTATGAACTTTGTCCAAATTGATTATTGGCATTATCTCATCTCCCTCAGCCCGGAGATAGCCCTGTATGCCAGAAACATATTCTCCAGGTAATCGAGCTGGATCTGTCCCTTCCTTAGCTCGCACTCTTTTCGGCTCAGCTCATCGATATTGTCGAGATATATTTTGTCGTCTCTCAATAACGATTCGAGCGCCACTTTGCGGGATTCCGGATTACTGAATTTCTGCTTCGTCTTTCCCATGTCAGTCTCGGTTGCGCTCAGGACAAGCTCAAGCGCCTGGCTCCTCGATTGCGCAATGCTCAGCCCGATCGCCTCGATATGGTTGGTCAGTTCTGCGAGTTTCAGGGATTGTGTCCTGATGTCATCCGGCAATTCGAACAGCTGTCTCCGGATGTGGCCGCTGGACTGCCTGAAAACGATTTGTTTCAGGTCTGCGATTTCATCGAGTATCTCATCACATAATCCATCAAGCGCGCCTTCACACAAGGCTTCCGCCTGTTCCGTATTTGGCGGCACATCGTAATCCACATTGATCTTATCCCCCGGTGTGTAGTTTTCGTAATCTTCGCTCATGATTTCCTCTGTAACAGCGCTGGCTCGCTACAATCTATTCCAATTGCCGCCTCAATTCCGAGAATCCTGTGACGATGCTGTTCAATTTCGTTTCGGAGTTCTGTATTAGTCTCTTCCAGGCTATCAATTCTCTCAAGTATATTAGAGGGTCTGCCTACTTTATCTTCGCTCATGATATCTCTCCCGGCTGAAGCCTGATATTTTCTATCAAGTCCATGTCAAGTTCACTCGTTGTTAGTTCTTCAAACATTTCTTCTGCTTGAGCCAGCGTTGTGCCAGCTCTTAGTTTTATTACTAATTCCATATTTTATTCACCCCAAAATCAGATTATGAATGTTTCCTCGCCGTTCCAGGTTTCCTTTAGCGCTTTGATCTTCTGATTGATCTCATGCAACCGCTCGCCGCACACTTTCAGTCCATTCAAAGATTTCTGAAATTCAACTTCTTCCATCGTGTCGCTTATATCAGCGCACCCGACTACCCCCATAATTAGGATTTGCCTGTCTGTGTACTGTTGCAAAAATGCATACGGGGATGCCTGTAGATATTCTGTAGGCAGTTCATCATAAGGTATTACACCCTCGATTGCCAATATTTTTCTTTTAGCGATCCCTTTTTCAACTATCTTTTCAGTTCTTATTTTTATGCTCATATTTATTTCACCTCATTTTTTATATTCACTCATTGATGAGGGAGTGAAGCAGAGTACAGGCATTCAGTAGTGTGTCTGTACCCTGCACCTCATGTCAGATCAGGGTTTTGCGCCCTGCATGACTGTAATTTTTGAATGTGCCCGTTGGGATTTGAACCCAAAGCCTCCGCATTGCAAATGCGGCGCTCTACCGTTAGAGCTACAGGTACGGAAAGCCCCTGCCGGATTCGAACCGGCGACCTCAAGAGACTGAGGTAATCCTCTTCTTGCGCTCTGACCTGGCTGAGCTAAGGGGCCACAAATAGGAAGTTGCCCGGAGTGGTCTGTCCGGGCTTTGTCATTAGTATAAGTCAGGGCGGGGAGTGGGGTTGGTGGTATCAAAAAAGGGTTGAACCCACCCTGACCAAGGAGTTGAGGAGCTGAAGAAATAGATATAGTCTCTTCAGCCCCCCTCGTTTTTTCCGGGCAAAAATGATAAACCCCGGAGGTCTGCGTATATATGTCGTTTTTCGGATAGGTGGTATTGCGCGAGACCATGTTGTTTCCAGTCTCTGGGGTTTGAACCTCCAGCGCAGGAATACCAAATACTTTGTCGAACCATGTATAAAAGTCCTCTCCTCGAAGTTTACGAGCTCGTCCGCTCCCATCACCACGAAATATATTGTGTCGATTTTGACCGACCGCATCAATCAATTTCATGATTCTACCTCCAGCAGAGTTACGGCGGTAAGATGCTCAGGGAACCGTAAGCTGTCATCCCCCTTTACGGGCGTGAGCCCTGCATCTTTGCTTTTCCGCTCTGTCGGAAGTCGTTCTATCATGTACGGTTTTGCCTCCCTCATTTCAGCCAGCAGCGTGATCCTATCGCATTTCAGATTATACGCGCCATCCTGGCAATATAGCCGGTAGCGCATCGGATGCTTCTCCTTGCGTGCCTGCTCCCATACTTCCCTATCTGAGGTGTGTGCCAGGTTGCGCCTTGACTTTGCTGCTTGAGTGCACCCCATAATCTGCCTCATAATGTTTTCTCCTGATTGCAATCAATATAACGCAGCTCTTTCCCATGGTCTGCCTGAAAACACGCAGTATAACCTAAAGACCCCGTCGAAGGGGTATAACAAATTTGTTCGCGTAACACGACATTCGGAATTAACGTTTCTCTGAAATCCATGCGTTGTACTGATCTTCGCCTAACCGAATTCGAAGATAGATGATGTAGCTGCGCTACTGAAAATGGGCACTTATTTTCTTTGCGAATTCTAATATGAATCTTCTTATGACAGCTTTGACAACAATCGACTATCTGATCATCTGCTTTGTCATATCTCAGATGATGCTTGATTGTTTTTTTATCCAATCCGCATTTGAAACATATGCCGTTCATAGCTTCTCCTTCTTCTGCTTTTCCTCTGCGCTTCGCAATGCTACCAGAAATGGCACATCGCGGGATATCATCGTAAGCGCATATTTACAGGCTTCAATCTCAAGATCCGCTATCCTGCCTTCCATGCTGCGCCTCATTTTATCGACCCCACTAATTTCTTTTTTAATTTCCCATCAAATTCATAATCATCATCCGTCTTGCAAAAAGCAGAAGAATCTTGCATGAAACTTAGAATATAATTTACTTCTTCTGCTGTTAGTTTTTCACCATTGAGTTTCTCCTCAACTGCTTCTTTTATGAAAACCTGAACGTCATGTTTTCGGTTGCGGATTTCTGCAACCAACTCGTCCGGAATATATTTCACTGCCATGTTGTTAATAACAACATCAAAGCATATATACTTTTCTGTTTGATTCTTTTAAGTCGATGCTTCGCACGGAGTCGCAACGTAGTGCGGAGTTTGTCACTTCGGACATGCGCTCGTCCTCATGCGTCAGGGACGGGAGCAACTTTAAACACAAGTCTTATAAAGGTTACACAACATATTAAAGGTTATGGCTGTTGTGATTCACACGATCAAAGGCAACGATTACGCCTATGAACATCATAGAGTTGGTTCAAAGGTTGTTTGTGATTATTTAGGCAGGGCTGGAGGAGACGGGGGGACGAACATGGGAACACAGATATATCAAGAAATAAAAACCACTGCTCCAGAAGTTACACAACACGAAAGGCAAAGCCAATATGGCAATAAACTAAAATTAAAAAAAGTATCTGATAGCAACGGTATTCAGATATGGGCATCTCCAAAAGCAACCCAATCACAGATAGATCAGATAAAAAACATGGCAGCAAGACAACCAGCATCTATCAGGTCAACGGTTGAACACATAGAAGTTTATGGAGATGATGACGGGCAAAAATTTAAAGTTGGAGAAGTTGAATTTACTGCTGGAGGGCATTGGTCACAAAAAATTGAGGGGGACGAAACCCGAAAAGAAAATGTTATTCGTATTTTCGGGGAACAGGGGGAACGGCTGCTATATCACGAATCAGGACACTCTTTATATACTAAACTAAATCAGGATGCTTTAAAAGAAACATACTCTTATGATATTAGTAATCGAATATATGATAAAGTTACACAACACAGAGATAATAAAGTGAAAGAGATTCGGTCAAAATATAAACCATTAAAAGAAGAACAAATGGAAAAAATGGATAAAGCTTATGAAGTATCAACCAGCGGGGTGTTTGATCGTATGTGGAGCCCTGAAGGAAAAGAAAAACAAAAGGAATTAAATAAAGTATACGATAAAGAACGAAGAAAAATAATAAAATTGGAAAAGCAGGAGCAAAAAGAAATAGAGGAATTAAGAACAAGATTTAATCCAGACGTTGCAACAGAAAAATATAGGGCGTTAAAAGCACCCACACAACAAAAGTTAAGGCGTTTTTCAGAAGCATCATGGAAAGAAGGAGGGATATCTGAATACACAAGGTCGTATGAAAAAGCAAATAGTTCATCTTTTGTGGATGAAAATTTTGCAGAATCAACAAATCTATTCCTGGGAGGATTAACAAGGGACGTTGAACAATATCGTACTAAATATCCAGAAACATGGTCTGCATATAGAAACATTGTTGAGCCGCAGATAGTTGGAGCATTTACAGAAGTAAAACTTAAACCTAAAGGAGATGAATGGTTATTATGAAAGAAACAATAAAATATTTTAACTCTAAAGACGAAGAATGTCTACCTGAACAGGCATTTAAAATAGTTCAACATACACATGATGATAATGGTATATTGATAGAAGAACAAATATTCTTCAAAGCATTTCCATAAGGTTTAAAAGTTACACAACACTAATCTAAATGTTGTTTACGCATCTTGCGGCTCATCAGAGCCGTTACCCGTCCGGCGTGGATGCCCCGTTGCTTTAGCACGGGGTATCGGTCACTGCGGGGAGCAGCTTCAAACGTTGTCAATAGTCCACGCATCGAGTTTAGTGTTATCATTTTTAAGCCTTCTATGATAATCCGGCATCCACGTGTCATCAATATCAAATCCTATAACATTAAGATTCAAATATTGACCTGCCTCAAGAGTAACCCAGGAACCAGCAAACGGGTCTAATACTGTCATACCTTCGTTTGTGCTGGCTTTTAATAACTTCTTTATCAGGGCAAGTGGCTTAGTGGTTCGATGTGTTGTGTTTTCAGTTGAATTGATGATAGGAATATCAATTATTTCATATTGCTTATGTGATGGATGAAACACTCTCCTCATGGATTCATATCCTAATCTTAATTCTTCATACCCAACCATTTCGGTATTAAATCCGTTTCTAAGTTTATCATAAGGTATTGGAAAAAAGCCAGTAGATTGTAGTTTTAAATAAATAATCTCTGTTGGGAAGACCCACTGAGAATCACAAAAATAATGACGAGATACCACGCTTGCTGTTCCTGTTAATTCATTAAGGAATTGGTTAAGCTCTTCTTTTGTTTTAAAGCCTTTTTGCTCTCTAAGTTTTGTAACCTCTGAGATCATATAATCTTTTATAGGTCTAAAACATTCTTTGCTATCATGAATTTCACTTAATCCGGTTGAGTCCTGTAAGGAATAAAATAAGATTCGCTCAGACACACAAGCAAATCGCCTTGAATTTTCAGCCCCTTTTATGCTCTGGTTGTTCCTTTTATACCAAATCAAATGATTAAGAAAGCTAAAATGTTTATCCAGCATGACCTGAATATAAGCTATGGACTGGTCATCACCGAAAATATAAAAGCTGCCATTATCCTTCAATACCCTCTTAAGCTCAATGCAGCGAATCTCAAGCCAGTCTAAATAGTCTTGGAAACTCTTCCATTGATTATCCCATTTTTCCGTTACAACTTTATAATACGGCGGGTCTAAGATAGCGCAATCAACAGACTTGCTTGGAATCTTTTTCATGCCGTCAAGACAGTCGATTATTTCAGCGGTTTGTTTTGTCTTCATTTTATGCGTCCATTGATAGCGTCATGCCTCGCTTTTCAAAGCGGGGTACGTGGTGACTTCAGTTTGTTCTCTTCAAATTCCCTATACTTCCCGCAGTACCCGGAAGGATCGTTATTGCATGTCTGTCCGGCATCTTGGTACAGGGGGCATTCTGTAGCGTATTTGCATTTCATGATGCCGCCTTTTTTGGATATAAAAATATAAACTGTTCAGAATCCTCATAATATCGCTGCATTGCGATAACTTCTTTTTCTTTTGTATA